>Ga0131853_10000520_pt1 | contig 71018 bp, 47 predicted proteins | sample TergutLab28metaG_FD_92764 | JGI IMG/M metagenome (GOLD analysis project Ga0131853, IMG submission 92764) | Labiotermes labralis P1 segment gut microbial communities from Petit-Saut dam, French Guiana - Lab288 P1 (version 2) (version 2) | ecosystem: Host-associated > Arthropoda: Insects >... | reverse complement strand
CGACGCGCTGTAAATATAGCGAATATTATTGTTAGCGTTGTTCTGAGCATGAATCTTTTCCGGCAAGTCGAGCAAATTGTAAACGATCTTCGTACCCGCCATCATGTCATCAACCATGTTCCCATTCGCATCGTAACTAAATGCAAAATTTGTGCCGCCGAAACTCACGCTCGTCAGCAGATTCCCCCGCGTCGCGTGATTGTACGTGTACTGGATGTTCTGGTTGCCCTGCGGCTGTTCCGCCGTGCGGGTCAGAGTCAGAATATTGCCGTTAAGGTCATACGTCAGGCCGCTCTCGGCGAACTGCGGCTGAGCAGTCCACGTCCCGCCCGACTTCTGCGAGAAATGAGCCGCAGTCAGCTGACCAACAACGTCATACGTGAAGTTATATGCCTTCGTAAGGTCGCTGCCCGCACCCCACGCAACGCTCGCCAGCTTACCGTCACGGCGGAAACTCAACCCCGCATCAGCCGCCCGGTCGAAGCCCAAAGCATACGAGAACGACGGCGAGGTCTCACGCCAAAGCTGACCAGTCATCCGGTACGTGTAGCCCGTCGTCTCGCGACCGTCGTGGATAGACTTAGTGCTTGTAACATTCATATCGTCGTAGCTGTACGACGCGAGCCGAACCCTGCCGTTACCCGAATCGCCCGTCATTGCCTGATCAACGTGAAGCAGACGGCCCTGAGAATCGTAAACGAACCACTTGTTGTACTCGTAGCTTTGACCGTCGATGGTCTGCTTAACCTTGGTCTGAGTAACCGCTCCCGTGAAGTTGTGGTCGTTCGAGACAACCTCGATGCCGCTCGGGTAAAGCTCGCCCACAGACTGAACAGAACGGTAATCCTTATCATAATACGTCACCGTAGTCAGCCACTGGTCAGTGGTGGCAGTAGCGTCGAGTACCTTCAACTTCGTGCCGGTCGCAAGCCCAGTAATGTCGAAAGATGGAGCAGACGCATTGCCCGCAAGAAGGTCGGCGGTCGAGAACGCCAAAAGATTCGCGCCGGGCCAGTCATAGTCGTCATAATACGTCACCGCCAAAACGCTCGACGCGGTTACGTTGGACGGGTAGCTCAGGCTCGTATATCCGTGTACCGCGCCTCCGCGCCGCTCGTTAAGCACGTTGGTCGGCGAGGCGACAGCATCGCGGTGTGCTTGCAGAGTCCCGCCCACGTGGATACCGCTGTAAACCTGCCTGTCGAGCGCATCGTACTTGAAGTAGCTCCATTCGTTACGGTTGTTCGCCCGTTGGTTGCCCGACTGCGACATCACCAGCCTGCCGCGCCGGTCGTAGACCGAATATACCGGATCAGCACCGGGGACCCACTGCTCGACGACGTTGCCATAGCGGTCGTACACCATATAGAAACAATGTCTTTGGAGTTGCTCGGGCGAATACTGCGCGTTCAAAACCGCAATCGATGATTCCTGTATCGGCGGGATGATATAACGTTGGTTGCCCATGTCGTCGTAGACGTAGTATGTCGTCCGGATATCGTTGCCGGCCGTCACACGCTTGGCCACCAGATGCCCGCGCACATCGACATACTCCGCGCTCACGACCTTTGTCTCGCCCACGCCTGCCTCTTGCCAGCTCTCGGTCACCGTAAGGGCTTTATCGGGATAATGACCCTGATAATGCAACGAACGGTTATCGGCAGCTATAATAGCCATCTTCTTTATATTCTCGTTGGCGCGCGATGCACGGGCTACGGTGTGGAGCGTCCGTCCGCCCTGCATACGCGTATTCTCGCCGGGAGCGCTTTGTATAACCTTGTCTTCGGCGGCCGAATATTCGAACTTCTTTTGCCCGAAAGCATACAAGCGATCGGGGTCTGTGGCGAATTTCTGATTATAATATTCCTGCTGTTCACCTGTGGCGAAGGCCGCCATTTTGAAGCCGAGGCTCGAACGCGTAAAAGGCATATATGTGGTCATGTCGCTACGCCCCATGTTATCATAGGCCACAAGCCGTATTATATCATTCCCGTTCCCTCCTGCTGCGACGCTGACGGTCTGGACCGGCCGGCCGAGTCCGTCGTAGTGCGTGGCGCTTTCGCTAAACAAATTACCCGCCGCAGTCGTGTATCGCCGTGTCCTAATATGATTGGTGTTGGTGACAGTCATAATAGCCGAAGAAGACATATCGGCACGACCGTTCATCTCTAACGTTTCGTTGCCCCGCTTGGCAACAATTTTGTAGATGCCGGTCTGAGTGAGACCCGCGAATGTTATGGAATTGCCTGTACCGCTCATCGTCGTAACCTGGGTGTTCTGCAAAGGCAAAGTAGGATACCTGCGCTCCAAGATCAGCGCATAGCTCACACCTGCCTGCGAGCCGCTGAGAGTGACGCTGAACGACGTTTGCTGCTGATTGTTCCAGCTGCCCGTAACGGCAAATATTTGGAGAGGTGGCATTACTACCGTGACCTCCCCGTTCATATCGACCGTCGTGTTGCCTTGTTTGGCAACGACTTTGTAAACACCGTTCTGAATAATACCTGCGAACGTGATCGCACTGCCCGTACCCGTAATCATCGCAACCGTCGTATTCAGAATAGGTGATGTCGGAGTCTCGCTAACTCTTACTAATGAATAGCTTACCCCCGCCTGAGAACCGCTCAGAGAAACACTGTAAGACATCTGCTGAGGAGGATTAGCCCACGCACCCGTAACATTGAACACCGTAGGAGACAGAGCAGCCGAACCATACTCGACAACATTGCTGGCAACCTGATTATATGTATTGTTGACCAGAGCATACCTCTCTCCGCTCTGTAACTGCGAGGCCGCAACGGAAAAAACAGCCGAAGGAATATTCGCAGGAGTCCACGGTATCGTATGATTGAATGTCGCAACCGTCTGCCAAGTGCTTGCAGACTGACCCCAAACCACCTTGCGCAACGAAAATGTCGAAATCTCCGCACGAGGACCCGTAATAGAGAAATTAACGTTCGACCCGGACTCGGAATATTCCAACCCATATATTATATATTCATCGCTGAACAGTTTATAACCATAATGATTAGAGAGGTAAGGGTCGTAATTGTGGATTATATGAGCCCATGACCCAAAGTTCATGGAACTCCATAATATAACTTCATAGTGAAAAGGATTACTGAGATAAAATAATTTCGAGATAAAATATATAAACCCCTCAGAGGCCATAGGGTTGGATGTATCGACCCCCGTAACACCGATACACATTACATAGTCTGCCAAACCCCCTCCTTGCGCCATATCTATCATCTGATTTATAATCGCAACGACATCCGAATCTGTTACGCCGGGACCCGCAGTGATACCTTTATAGGGAACGGCAAAAACATTCATATCGCCGTTATCCGCATATCTAATGGTGAAAGCGCCCGGTAAACCAGAATGAGCCTCCAAATCCGGAACAAACTCATGGATAAAAGATAAAGGCAATAAATACTGAGCCTTAACTCCCATCTGGCAAAAACCAACCGCCAGAAACAACAACAAACTTATATATAGCTTTCTCATGGCTTCTTAGTTTTTGATGTTATACTCATACTCCTCCAACACGCGGCGCTCATTGTCGAGCATCTTTATTACCCGACCGAAAGCGTCGTATTCCCAGTAACGGGTAACGCCGTTGTGGTCTGACTCCGAAGTGATCCCGACCCCGGGTATGTATGAATATGTTTTTATCCGTGCACCGACCGGAATAAGACGCAATTCATCAATAAAGCCGGGATAAGGATTGCTTATCACCTCGCTCGATGTAATGCCATTATCCACAGTGACAGGCTTAGTATGCTTGATCCATGTCAGACCAGCATTAGTGGTCCGCCAGTATGTCAAGACATAATCGCCGGGCCGGAGGGGTGCAAGGCTGATCGAATAGTCACCTTGCCAGGCATGTCTGCCCGTTTTGGCAAATGGCATCCCCGTCACGCCCGCACCCGCATTCAAGTCCTCGAAGTTGTTGTAATAAACCATCCAGTCGTCCGTACAGGAGAATATGCTGCCCGGAATCTCGACCTCAGCGATTAATAGCGTGCCGTTATAGCCATAAACGTACACCCGCTCGTTACCAAAGGGCGTAGTCGTATGTACGGGGTTGCCTCTGTCGTCATATCTTTCCGTTCGTCCTATCTCTTCGTATTGCGGGTCTTTGACGAAGGAGTTGCTGCTTATTGTAGAAGGAGTGAACGACGCAAGCGGTACATTTGCCGGAATGGCATACCGGACATAAGGTATAGCCCTGCGATTACCTGCTAATGGAGGAAGAGGCTGGAATGAAGTTATCTCTGCTGCAACCACCTTCTGCACACCCCATACGTTTTTGCGGGTCACAACCTCTATGGGTACGACGGCATAGCGACTCTGTAATGCAGCGATACCGCCCGCCTCGCCCGAAATAATAATGGGACTGACAGTATATTCGTTCGAATATTTTATCTGTTGTGTTACAACCTCGGTATTGCCCGTCCCGCCGCTAACAGTAGTTTTAATCTCTCGCGGGCGATAATCGGTGATATTAGCCGTATTATAGGTAAAATCCGTCGTCGTTGTCGGGCCGTACTTCGATGTGGTAGTTATCTTATTCGGCACGACCGCCTGAGAAATGTACTGAAAAACGAAAACCATCGGGTGTCTGGGAAGGGTGACAGGTCTATATGCTTTCACTGTTCCCATCGGTTTACCGACACGATATGAGTACTCCGTTGTGCTGACGATATTGTTCGAAGGATCACGTATCTCTTCACGGATCGGCAGTCCTCGCAGATAGTGCCGTGAGTTCAATTTTTCGGACTGAGGACCGAAACCCGCAACAAAGGCTCTCGTGTTGCTATTGATTACCGCATACATCGGTCTGTCGTCAAAAAGATACGCGCTGAGCGCCGGAGTCGTGAACTCGCTGATGATCCTGCTCCCGTCGGGATTGACCTGCGTTACTCTCGGATAGATCACATGGCTTCCGCCCAGATCGGTCGGCGACAGTACGGGATTCGAAGAAATAAACATAACCTCGTGCCAGTTAGAGCCCGTCCCAGTCTCCGAAAACGTATAAAAATATTCGTCGCGTACATCGCGAAGAGCAATGCCCTGATCGTATTGGTAATTGACGGTGGAGGCGGAAATTCCGTCATGCTGAGTGACGGATTTTATCCGCAGGCCTCCCGCCGCATACGTTTTATCGGTCCCTCTCGGAGTATTCCCCTTATGCGTATGTTGATTCAACTCATAGTCATACTCCGTATAACCGCCCGTAGGATACGTTATTCTTCGCAGCGTATATGTCCGCGTATCATTGAGGTTCGCGTGCCTGAACGAACCGCCTGTCGGGCTGGTCCATGAATACGGCTGATTGTTTACGTAGTGCTGCCAATAAGTATCATAGTCATATTCGTCGTCAAGTGCAAGCGACGGAGAGAGCGCCCACGGAGCTTGTACTACATAATCGTTCGCCTGCGCAGCATAACCTGTTGTCGAGAAATGAGGCGAAGCCAGACCGCTATTGGGCCTTAAATAACGTTGATACGACCCATTGGGAGAAGCGGTCAGTGAGGTGGTGCTGATATTATCGTGACGATTATGAGCGGTCCTCCAATAGTATATCGAAGGCATTAATGTCGTATTCGAAGCCGTGCTCGACCAGTAGCCCCAAAGGTCTATCTTATACGTTTTAGTATGAGGACTCGGAAAAGCCGCATTTTCATCATAATATGTAAAGGAAAATAGATTTTGCGGCGGCTTGCCGCTTACGACCTCATCGACTCCCGTCAGTCTGGGCTCGCCGTTCTGGAATGTGCCGTATGTCAGATTTATTTGCTTCGTATGCGCAAGTTGTGCAGAGACATTTATATTGTTAACGATTAGATGTGTATATTGCTGCGATTGCCCCGAAGGTCGGGTATTTCTGTGAAAAGTTATCTCGGTAGTCGGACCAGTTATCTTGGAAAGATACCTTGGAGAAGCGATCGTAACCGTTGAGTTTTGATTTTTACGGAGATCATTTCCCGTGAAAAAATTAGCCGTATTGCTCTTACGGAGATAAACATAGCTCTCTCCGAAATTGATATATTCGATTTTCTGCCCTGTAACATATTCGAACGTAACAACATCGCCCCGTATGTTTTCTATCTTATTAACATACCATGTCGTAATACATGATATGTCATCCTGTTTTTCATCATCATAGACCACACTCGTGGCCTCTTTCGAGTTATTCGTATTGCCGAAAATATAAATTGTCCCATCTTCGTCGATAATCTCGAAATAGCTGTCGAAGTCATCGTTAGGATTACGATGCCATCTGATATCGATATTCTGATAAGGAATGGTGTGGGCGTTACCCGAATGATCGAATATAAACATTCCGCCTTTGCCCGGAATCTCGAAATAGAAAAGATCGGGTTCGCTGTCAAACTTTTCATTATCTTTGGTAGTATTAAAGTAACCTGCAATATTAGTATACCAAGTCTTAGAATACCAACGATACACGTCGAATTCATTCGTAAACGGCCAGTTGTTGCACCACCCGCCAAGCCTCAAAGAAGTTGTTGTTACGATAGGGAAAGGATTACCTGGGGTAGTAGTAGTATGCGTTATCTTGCCAATTATGCCAAGCTGTTCATCGGGACGACCCTTCACCACCCTCGTTATCTGCGGAGTACCCGAAAGTCGCCAACCCAAACCCACGTTCGAGGCCTTTTGCCCAACCTGTATTCCTGTCGCCTGATAGCTCAGCGCCAACGGCACCTGTATCGCGCCCGCCTGCAAAGTGTATAACGGGACTTGCATACTGACAGTACCCGTAGCAAGGTTCACAGGGTTATTGATCGCGCGTATCAGCGCAGATGCATTAGGAGAGGGAATGAAAAAATCATCATCATCAAATCCTGTCGACATCGGAGCCATGCCCATCGCCCCTTGCATCGAACCATCCATTTCAATAAACTCGATTCCCATACGCTCTAAGGAATCGAGCAATTCGACAGGCGGCGCAAGCACGCCGCGCCCCACAGACGTCGTATCGGAAATGGGTAATACTTGCTCGGAAATCCGAGCAAAGACGCTCATCAGGCTAAAAATTATCACGGGCAATATCAATACCCACTTGAAAAAGTGTTTGGGTTTCATAAATAATTACGATTAAAAGGTTAGTGTGTCTATTCGCAACTGCCTATTCCCCAGTGAATTATCACTTGCAGAGACCGGTCACAGTCAATTCCGCCGTAAACCAATCCCGCGCAATATAGGAAAAATGAGCAGAAGGTGCAAGTAATTTATGCTTATTATTCAAGCTTCGGGTCAAAAGCTTGCAATAGCAAATTTGACAGGAATAGGCCCGTAAATAATAAATTAGAATATTTTCCGATTGCGGACGATGACGATTATGACGATCGGGATACCCAGAAGGGCGGTTATGGTATTGACAGGCAAAACTATACTGTAACCCGGAAGTTGCGAGATCATGTCGCACAGCAACATCACCGCCGCGCCTAAAAGTATCGAGGCGGGCATAAGGATGCGATGGTCGGCGTCGGCGAATATCATCCGCGCAAGGTGCGGAACGGCGATGCCGATGAACCCGATGGGACCGCAGAATGCCGTGACCGAACCCGCTAACAGTATGGTGCTCACGAAAATAACCGCGCGCGTGCGGCGCACGCTCTGTCCCATCGTGCGCGCATAATTCTCGCCCAGCAATAGCGTATTCAGCGGTTTTATCAGAAAAACTGACAACGCAAGTCCCGCCAGCACGAACGGCAGCAGCACTGCAAGCTGCGATGTCGTAACGTGGCCGAACGACCCCATCGTCCACACGGCGAACGACTTGACACTCCCCTCCGGCGCCAGAAATTGCAAAATTTCGACAACGGCCGTCGCCGCGCTGCCGAACATGATTCCCAGAATCAGGATCGCCATTATGTCTTTTACGCGCGCCGAGACCGCCATTATGATGAGCAGCACCGCCGCGCCGCCTACCCACGCCGACCCCACTATTCCCAGATTGCGCACCGCATCGCCTGCCAGCGGAACACCCAGCAGCGGCATTCCCATCAGAAAAACTGCCACACCAAGACTTGCGCCCGAACTCACCCCAAGGACGAAAGGCCCTGCCAGCGGGTTACGGAACAGGGTCTGCATCTGTAAGCCGCTTGCCGCGAGAGCCGCTCCGGCCGCTCCGGCTGTCAGCGCTTTCGGGATTCGCCATCGCCGCACGATGTTGGTCGCCATCTCGTCGCCCGCGCCGCGTCCGGTGATCGCTGCCCAGATGTCTTTCAGGGCCAGAGATTCCGACCCGATCAATATATCGAGGCAAAAAAACACTACCACCGCAAGTGCGATTAGCGTGAACAGCAGTATGTTACGATTGCGGGACACACGCGTGTTATTTCTTACCGATCTCTAACATCGCGACGATCGGCCCCAGAGCTTCTTCGCGCTCTTTTTCGGGAATCGTAATCTCGTTGCTTTCGTCGCGCAGAACGGCGTAAATTTTCTCCAACGTGTTCATCTTCATGTAAACACAGTCGTTACAGCCGCACGTGGAGTCGATAGGCGGCGCGGGGATGAACGTCTTCGAGGGGTTGTCGCACTGCATCCGGTGCAGGATTCCCGGCTCGGTCACGACAATAAATTCCTGCGCCTCGTCGCGCGCACAGAAGTTCAACAGCGCCGACGTACTGCCTACGAAATCGGCGACGGCGAGGATATATGCCTTACACTCAGGGTGCGCCACGATCTTCGCCTGCGGATGCAACCGTTTGAGTTCCAGTATCTTTTCGAGCGAAAACTCTTCGTGCACGTGGCACGCGCCATCCCACAATACCATGTTTTCGCGTCCCGTAAGGCTTTGCAGATATGCCCCCAGATTGCGGTCGGGCGCGAATATTATGCCACGCTCCGCCGGTATCGACTCGATAACTTGCAGCGCGTTGGTCGATGTGCAGCAGATGTCGGTCTGCGCTTTAATGCCGACCGTGGTGTTCACATACGATACCACCAGATGATCGGGGTATTGCTTGCGGAACTCGCGGAACGCGTCCGCAGGGCACGACTCGGCAAGCGAGCAGCCCGCCTCGATGTCGGGCAGCAGTACTTTCTTTTCGGGCGACAGCACCTTTGCCGTTTCAGCCATAAAATGCACCCCGGCAAAGACTATGATGTCGGCATCAGTGTGCGCCGCAGCCTCGGATAAAGCCAACGAATCGCCCACGAAATCGGCTACGTCCTGCACCTCGCCGCGTGTATAATAGTGGGCCAGAATCACCGCCCGCTTCTCCTTTTTAAGACGGGCGATCTCTTTTGCGTAGTCCATAAATTTTCTTGCAATATTAGGAGGGCTGTTTACCCGAAATTCTATTATCCGGCATGTTGGAAATCACACGCGTGTGCTTTCCAACTCTTCCGACCGTGCGGCGGGCGCAACGTCGAGCGTCGAAAACTGACCCGCCAGATAACGATAATGCCCCGCCATGGCGATCATCGCGGCATTGTCGGTGGTGAATTTCATCTCGGGCAGATAGGTATTCCAGCCGCGCCGCTCGCCTTCGCGCACTATCGCGCCGCGCAGACCTGAGTTCGCTGATACGCCTCCGGCCGCTGCAATTTCCTTTATCCCGAATTCTTTCGCCGCCCTGATGAGCTGGCGCATAAGCACTTCGACTATCGTGTGTTGCAGGGATGCACAGAGGTCGGCCTTGTTCTTCTCGACGAATTCGGGATCTTTCGCCACTTCGTCGCGCAGGAAATAAAGGAACGACGTTTTCAGGCCGCTGAAACTGTAATCGAACCCATCCACGACAGGCCGCGCGAACTTAAACCTCAGCGGATCGCCCTCTTTCGCCAGCCGGTCTATCACAGGGCCGCCCGGATATGGCAGCCCCATTACTTTCGCGCATTTGTCGAACGCCTCGCCCGACGCGTCGTCTATCGTGTTGCCGACCAGCTCCATATCGAGATAATCGCGCACCAGAACGATCTGCGTATGTCCGCCCGAAACGAGCAAACACAGGAACGGGAATGCGGGATGCGGCAGCGCGCGGTCGGGCAGGTCGATGAAATGCGACAGGATGTGTCCCTGCAAGTGATTGACCTCGACCATCGGAATGTCGCGCGCGAGCGATAGCCCCTTGGCAAACGACACTCCCACCAACAGCGACCCCAGCAGTCCCGGCCCGCGCGTGAACGCAATGGCATCGAGGTCGCCGGCCGTGATGCCCGCATCTTTAAGCGCGGTGTCGATCACCGGAATAATGTTCTGCTGATGCGCGCGCGAGGCGAGTTCGGGTATCACGCCGCCGTATTTCTCGTGCACCTTCTGCGATGCTATCACGTTCGACAGCAGTACGTTGCCACGCAGCACCGCCGCCGAAGTGTCGTCGCACGACGACTCTATGCCAAGTATCGTTATCGTGTCCATAATATTATTGAGAAAATGTTCGCTGCCACACGCTATCCGACAGCAAATTACGTTATCTTTGTGAGAACTTGCGAAAAATCAAAAATACTGCGTTACGCTCCCTCGCCAAAATGCTCATTTACTATATGTAAACTCCGCTTTTGGCTCGGCCGCAAGCCTTGTCTTTTGAATTTTTGGCAAGTTCCCTTTATTGTTTTGCTCAGGTGCTCCCCTTTTTTCGCCGAATGCGCAAAGTTACGAAAATATTTATTACTGTTCTCTCTTCGCTATTTTTGTCGGTTGTCGTGCTGGCGCTCGCGGTGTGGCTGCTGTTGTTCCTGCCGGGGGTGCAGAATTTTGCGGCACAGCGGGCGGCCGAAGCGGCGAGCCGTGCGCTGGGCGTTACGGTCGCGTTCGACCGCGTGCATTTCGGGCTGTTCAATAGTATAGAAATCAAAGGGTTATACATCGAAGACCTCGATCGCGACACATTGCTCTATGCCGCGCGGGCGAAGGTCGAGAGCGACTTCATGGGTGCGCTTTGGGGACGTTCGGCAACTCTCGGCAGCGTGCGGCTCGACGGCGGCCGCATCGGCATTCGGCGCTACGGCGACGGGCAGACGAATATAAGCAAACTACTGACTCAGATACGTCGGGATGAGCCTGCGACGGGCGGTTTCAGCATCGGCACGGTGAGACTGAGTGAGATGACCGTTTCGGTTGATGACCTGCTGTTCGAAGATGTGGAGATGCGGATGACGGGGCTTGCAGTGATGGGCGACAGTGTGTTTTTCAAGCTCGGCAAACTGTCGGGGCATGAAAAAACCGGTCTGCAAATAGACAGGATTTCGAGTGGCGGGGTGACGATCGCCGGCGGAGGGGTGCGGCTCGACGATGCGCGTGTATGCACACCCGACACCGACCTGCGCATTTCGCGTCTCTCATTCGATGCCGAGAAGCGTTTCGAGGCTGAGATCACAGATTCGCGGCTGGGTGTGCAGACGGCGGCGCGGTTCGTTCCTACGGCACGACGGGCGGATATTCAAGATTTACACGACTTCAACCTCTCGCTCGCGGGCAGTTTCGAGGATTTTTCGGGGCGGCTGACGACGGTGATAAATGAGAACACGACTCTCGCAGCGACGTTCGCCGTACAGGGAATTACGGATATAGCGAATGCCGTATTTTCGGTGGAGATCGAAGAATTCACGACCGACGCCGAGACTTTTGCGTCGTTTCTGAAACCGTTTCCGGGCGAGCAAATCGCATACTTGGGTGCGGTGTCGTTGCGTGGAAACGCGGCGGGGCGGCTTAATGATTTCACCATGCACGCCGACGTTGCCACCGGACAGGGTATGGCGGAGGTGAACGCCACGCTGCGCCGCCTTACGGATTTCGATGTGCGGTTGAAACTCACGGATTTTAACCTTCTTGCTGTCGGACAGTTCACGGGTGCGGCTAATGCCAAAGGGACGTTCGCGCGCGGGCATCTGCTTGCCGACATCGACGCAACCGTTTCGGAGTTAGCATATAACGGTCGCCGTTTCCGTGATGCACAGTTCGACGGACGCATAGACGGACGGCAGTTCAGCGGAGTCATGAAATCGCGCGATGCGAACCTCCATTTCGACCTCGACGCACTGACCGACCTGCGCGAAGATCTGCCGCGCTACGATTTCACGCTTGCCCTGCGACACGCCGATCTGCGCGCGCTTGGCTTCGACCGAGATGCGACGCTCGCTTTCGACGCACGAATAGACGGAAGAGGACGCAATCTCGACAATGCAAACGGGCAGGCATATATCGATAACCTGTTGTATATCAGCGATCGCGACACCGTAAGAACGAGCGGCATAACGTTCGCAGCCGGTAACGGAGAATTCATCCTCGACTCGCCTCTCGCCGTTGCCGAGCTGCGAAGCGATATGTCCACTGCCGCACTCGGCAACCGTCTCGGCAACGCTATGCATCCGTACTTCCCGTCGCTCTTCACCGTTCGCCGCGCTGCGCCAACAGCCGCAGGCGAAGTGTCGCTGAATATCCGCATAAAAGAAGAAGTCGCGTTCGCGTCGGGCTTACTTATTGCCGAAGGAACGGAGATTTCTGCGCGGCTTGGGACTACCGATAGCTTTACGCTCTCCGCCCACTCCGATTTCATAGAACTGGGCGAGTCGTTCGTTTCGGGACTCGCCATCGACGGCGCGGCGAGCGGCGAAAAGTTTGTGCTTAACGTAAATACTCAGGAGGTTTATACGGGCGGCATATACGCGCCTAATCTCGCGGCAGCGGCGACGGCGCGAGGCGACATTATCGATGCGACCGTCACGTTCGACGACGCGGCGGGCGGCGACCGGACCGCTTTTGTGAACCTTGCTGCAAAACTCGGACGCAACGACGCGAGCGGAGACATAGAAACGACGGTGCGCGTGATGTCTTCGTCCTATTACCGATATGGCACACAGCGGTGGGATGTCGTGTCGGGCGATATCGCAATAGCCCGCAACCGTATCCGCATCGACAGTTTCGAGGCGAGCGGCGGCGGACAGCGGCTGGCCGTAAGCGGCACGGCTTCGGGCAACCTCGACGACACACTGCTCATCGAAGTCACGAATGTTGATATAAATCCGCTTTCGCCGATCATCAACGCAGGACACGAATTTCACGGGCATGTCAATGGCGAGGCACGTATCCGTTCGGTGCTCGGCAGTGCACGGCTCAATGCACGCGCGGAGCTCGACGACATGAAGGTCGATCACGTCGCCGTACCGCCGTTGTTGTTCCTGAGCGCTTGGGAAGGCGACGATTCGCGCGTGCGCATGATGCTGCTCGAACGCGAGACGGGCAATACCATCGCCGCAGCCACAGTGCTCCCTGCGACGGGACAGATCGAGGGGACGCTGCGGATGCAGAACGTCGATCTGTCGCTGCTCGACATCCACTGCGAGGGGACGCTCAGCCGCGCTGCGGGGCGCGCCGACGTCGATGCCACGATCGGCGGTTACGGACGCAACGTAAAGCTGAACGGCACGATCGACATACACGAATACCAAGCCACGCTCGACTTCCTGAACGTCGTCTATTCCACCGTCGGCGCGACGCAAATGACCCTGCGCGACAACATCATCGAAGCGCACGCCCTGCCGATCGGCGATCCGGAAGGCGGACGCGGCACGATGGACGCTCGCATCGACCTCAACCGGCTAAACAACGTCTCTTACGAGTTCGACATCAGTACCGACAACATCCTGGCGCTCGACACCTCATGGGCGGATAATGAGTTGTTCTACGGTCGCGTCTACGCATCGGGCAATGTCGCGGTGAGCGGCAGCAAACGCGGTGTGACGCTTAACATCACCGCTGCGACCGACGACGGTTCGCGGTTCTTCATGCCTCTCGACGAAAGCCCCGAGATGGAAGAGGCCGACTTCGTACGGTTCATACAGCCGAGCGCGACAGGCACATCCGACAGTACGGAGTATAACACGCGGCGGCGGATGATCACCGAGCGGCAGCGGCGCAACCGCATCGAACCTACGGGCAACCTGAACGCCAACATCGCCCTCACGGTGCGTCCTAACACGCTGGTCGAACTGCACATAGACCCGCAGACGGGGCACAAGCTGCGCGGGCGCGGAAACGGGCTGATCAACATGCACCTCAATCCGCGCAACAACGAATTTACCATCTACGGCGACTACCGGATCTCGGAGGGCGTTTATCTCTTCACGCTCGAAAATATCATCGAAAAGCCTTTTACGATCGACCCCGGAAGCTCCATCCAATGGACGGGCGACCCGATAGACGCATTGATGGACATCACGGGGATATATGGGCTGAAAACGTCGATCAGCCCTGCGGTGAGCGCGGCGGTGGGTGGCGACGTGGCCGCCGGATGGCGCACGCGCGTGCCCGTCGAATGCCGCATACGGCTTACGGATCGTTTGTCGCAACCCACGCTGACGTTCAACATCACCGCTCCGGGCGCGACTCCCGAAGTACAGAACATACTTGCCGGATTCCTCAACACACAGGAGATGGTCGCCACGCAGTTCTTCTTCCTGCTCGCCACGGGCAATTTCTACGACTACGACGGCGGTGCGGTGGCCAACATCGGAGCGGCGGCCGGCAGCGCCACGGCGTTCGACTTCCTGTCGAACCAGCTGAGCAACTGGATCTCTTCGGACCGTTTCGACGTCGGATTCCGCTACCGTCCGCAGACCGAAACCACCTCCGACGAGTGGGGATTCGACTTCTCACAGCGGCTTTTGGGCGACCGGCTGTTGTTGGAAATTGAAGGAAATTACGACACGCGCAGCAACGCCGAGGCGGTTTACTCGGAAAACATGCGGAATTTCACGGGCGACGCCTATCTTACGGCATTGCTCGACCGCACGGGAAATGCACGCGGTAAGCTGTTCTCGCGCACTATTACGCGGTTCGACGAAAATCGCGGACTGCAAGAATGGGGTGCGGGGCTTTATTATACGGAAGATTTTAATACCTTTGGCGAAGTACTGAGACGTATGCGCGACCGTTTTACAGGGGAGAGGCGGGCGCTCAGACGGCAGCAGCGTATTGTCGCTGCGAACGAGAGTGAGTAACTAAAACAAAAAACAAATAAAACTATGTTCACATTTTTACAGGCGGCCGAGGTGGTCGAGATAGTCACACAGACAACTTCTAAAATGGGATTCGGAGAACTTTTCCTCGCCGGAGGATGGCTCATGTGGCCGCTGCTGGCTCTGGGCGGAGTTACGATCTTCATCTTCGTCGAGCGTTTTACGGCCATTCGCCGCGCCACGCAGTGGGATATGAATTTTATGAACCGCATTCGCAACCACATCTACGAGGGACGCGTCACGGCTGCTGTCGACCTGTGCAAATCGACCAACACGCCCGTTGCACGCATGATCCTCAAAGGCATCGAACGCATCGGACGGCCTATGAGCGACGTGCAGTCGGCCATCGAGAACGTCGCGAACCTCGAAGTGGCGCGCCTCGAAAAGGGACTGCCCGCACTGGCGAGCATCGCGGGCGGCGCACCGATGGTGGGCTTTCTGGGAACGGTCGTCGGTATGGTGCGCGTATTTATGGATATGTCGGGCGGCGGCGGAACGGTCGACATGAGCATGTTGGCCGGCGGTATGTACGTAGCGTTGATGACGACGGTGGCGGGTCTTGTCGTCGCGATTCCGGCGTTTTTCGGCTATAACTATCTGGTATCGAGGATCGAACGCCTGGTATTCCAGATGGAGGCCAACTCCATAGCGTTCATGGACATCCTGAATCAACCGATAAAAAAATAAACGGCTATGGCAATCAAATACGGATCGAAAGTGCAAACGACGCTGAACTCCTCGTCGATGGCCGACATGGTGTTCCTGTTGCTGATTTTCATGCTGTTGGCCACGACGCTCATTAATCCCCATGCGCTGAGGCTCGTGCTGCCGCAGAGTACGAACCAGATAACGGATAAACCCATCACGACGGTCGAGATTTCGTCCGACCTGCGATTCTACGTTGCGGGAGAGGAAGTGCCGTTCTCGCGCCTCGAAGAGACGCTGCGCGCAAGGGTGGCGCACCTGGAAGAGCCGTTGGTGTCGCTGCGTGCAGACCAGAGCGTGCCGGTGGGCGAAGTGGTGAAGGTGTATAACATTGCGAAAGACAACAGGTTCAAGTTGATCCTGGAAACACGACCATTCTGAGGTTAAGAAATGTATTATTACGATGAGAACGACAATGACCGCACGGGCAGGCGCACGGGAGTGCTTGCCATGCTGGCGTATTTTGCGTTTTGGGTGCTGCTGCTGCTCGTCGTAAAGTTTTCGTTCACTGTCCGCGAGACAGGCGAGGGCATCCTAATCGCATTTGGAGATACGGAAGTTGCAGGAGGCGACGGGCGTTCGGCCGCCGCACCGACTCCCGCCAGCCCGGCGGCTCAGGAGGTAATGACGCAGGATTTCGAGGACGCGCCGCAAATCGTGCAACCGCAGGAAAACGTGCAGCGTCCGCCGGAACGTCCGACAGAACAGACCACGCCGCCCGTCGAAGAGCCGCCGCGCGAACCGGACAGACGGGCACTTTTTCCGGGCAGCAACAACACGGGCGAGAGCGATTCGCGCGGTACGGGTGAAGGTGCGGGACAACAGGGTGCGCAGGAGGGTACGCCGGATGCCGACCCGGCAGGCACGGGCGCAGGAGCGGGCGGCACGAGTTTCAGCCTTGCCGGACGCAGCGTCACGGGATCGCTACCCGCTCCGCGCTATCCGTCCAATAAGTCGGGGCGCGTCGTGGTAGATATCACGGTGGACGCTTCGGGACGCGTGATTCGCGCCGTGCCGCGCGGACAGGGGTCTACGACCAACGACAGCGAGCTGATTAACGCCGCCCTGGAAGCCGCAGGGCGAGCGCGGTTCAACGTAGTCGAGAGCGACGGCCTGCAAACAGGAACTATAACCTACAACTTTATTCTGAAATAGCACACACGTGTGTTTTCCGACTTACCGGATGATAAAGAGATAGACTGTCATCCGGCAGGTACATAAGTCACGCGCGCGTGCAAAATAAAACGACTATCTTTGTCGTTTTCAATGTATATGTTCACGATGAAAATCAGAGGTCTTATAACGATATTCGCGTGTGTGGCGCTTATGTTCGGCGGATGTTCGCGCAACAGCGACGTGCGGATCGACGGGCATTTCGCGGGACATGCGGAGAAGATCGTGCGCTTGGAGCAGACACTGCCCGGTAGCCGCACGACGGTCGATTCGGCAACGCTAGACCGGCGTGGCAACTTCCGCATGACCGTGCGCCTGCCCGACGGACAACCCACGTTTTACACTCTCCATTTCGACAACGACGCAATCCCGTTGCTGCTTTCTGCGGGCGAGCGTGTGACGCTCCACTCGATCGGCGACGTTACGTACAATTACACCGTCGAGGGGTCGCCCGAATCGGAGCGGCTGCGTGAACTTTCGACACTGCTCAGTGACGGTGTGAGGACTATCAACGATTTGCGTGCAGCAATCATGCGCAGCGAGGGGAACGAGCAACTACAACAGGCCTATTTCGATTTCGTACGCGAAACGCAACGCGTAATGCGCGAACACATTGCATTTATAATCTCGCGCCCTTCATCGCTCTCGTCGCTCCATGCGCTCTATCAGCGATTACCGGGCCAGCAGTGGCTTTTCAACAGCGATAACGACATCATCTATTATCGCATGGTGGCCGATTCGACCGAGAAATATTGGCCGCAGTCGCCTTATGTCGTCGCTCTTCGCGCCGAGATCGACGCAATCGATAACCGCCACGGATTGCTCAGCATGATCTCCGAGAGGCTCGCCGGCGAAGGCGACCGTTTCCCCGACCTATATCTGCCCGATATATACGGCAATCGCCATCGGCTATCCGATTTGACGGGCCATGTCGTGCTGCTCGATTTCTGGCTTTCGTCGCTCCCCGCATCGGCGTTGAATAATGCCGAGATGCGTACGCTTTACGATGAGTTCGGCGCGCGCGGATTCGAGATATATCAGGTGTCGCTCGATCGCTCCCGCGCCGAATGGGTGCTCGCGGTGCAGGACAAACGCCTGCCGTGGACAACGGTCGGCGACATGCAGGGTGTCGACGGACAAGCCGCACGGCTCTACAACGTTAGTCGCATACCTGCTAATTTCTTGCTCGACCGGCAGGGCAACATCGTTGCGCGTGACATCTTTGGCGACCAACTTGCTGCCGAAATTCGCAAACTGCTGTAAACTTTTATTGCTTTTATTGCCTTGCCCCGACAAAAATATCGGTCGATTGTTTGTCATTTTGAAAAATTGCGTTACCTTTGTCACGCTTAATAGAGATTTTTTCTGTTAAGTATTATATTCTGCGGAAATAGCTCAGTTGGTAGAGCACGACCTTGCCAAGGTCGGGGTCGCGAGTTCGAGTCTCGTTTTCCGCTCACGGCGGTCTGATGAAAGGCTGCAATAAGAGGCAGAAATCCTTGTATATCAATGATATATGGGGGTTTTTCTTTTAGGGGTATGCAAGAGAAAGCATCGTCGGGGTAATATCCGGCACGAGGTGTTGAAGCGATGCGATAAGCGAGGATAGCTTCTCCTTCATCTGCACATCGACATAGACCGGAAAATATTCTTTGACTCTACGGATTTTCAGAAAGCGGCGCGAATACTCTGCCTCGCATCGAGCGCTGAGGAGATAATATTTGAGCAATGGCATGGCGAGGTGAAAATTCCAGCGCAAACAAAAAGCTAACAGCGGGAAACTACTGCTAAGGAATATCGTAAGGCCGTCTAGAAGAACAGCTTTTCGAATATCGGAGCAGGCGGTAACGGCGGGGGATTTTCCCTGTTAAAGGCATCGACGGCTCTGTACCCTTCTTTTATGGCTATCTTTCTGAAACCGGTGTTGCACATGAAGTATTTTTGGAACCCTTTGCATCGGTCCCACATTTTTTTACGCAGGTTATGGGTTTTGAATGCACTCGCGTATCCAAAATATGAATTGAAAATACTGCGCATACGATAGAGTGTCGGCATATCCGGTGTATGATTGACGAATCGGAGCAATTCGCGGTCGGCAGTCAGTATGGCGTTGCGCATCTGACCGAGGGTACGGTGGCGGAGATACATACGGTAAGGCTTGATATGCGCCCCGAGAAAAACCATGCCGTGACTGATATTTTGCAGGTATATCTTTTTCGGGTGTACCGTCAGCCGGTAATTCTCTTTCAGATGCTGCGTTACTTTGTCCCTGACATCGAGCAGATACTGCTTGTCGTTATGCATAAAGAAAATGTCGTCCACATAGCGCCCATAATGTTTTACTTTCAATATGCGCTTGATATAGTGGTCGAAATCGGACAGATAGACATTGCTGAATATCTGGCTAGTGAGATTGCCGATTGGCAATCCGCATCCTTCGGGAGAGTAGAACAGGCTTTTCGAGGCGGGCAGACCCTCCCAGTTTTTCGGGTCTCCTTTGGAGAGGCAGTTTACCGTAGGGTCGTTGAATATGATCTCGCGGAGCAGGTAAATGGACAGGTCGGTAATTTCTTTACCCAGTTTGCCCGAACGGACGATCCTCTCCACCTTTTCAAAAAGTATCTTTCGGTCGATGGACATGAAGAAGCCCTGAATGTCGAGTTTGAGGACGTATGCCGCGGTGCTGTGGTTATCGGTTACCGAGCGCATGTGGTGCTTTATCCGCTCTATGCCATCCGAGGTACCGAAGCCCTTGCGACACGAGTAGCAGTCCCGTATAAGAGTGCGCTCGAACAGGTGGTTTACGTAGTTGTATACGAGATGATGCACGACCCGGTCTTTGAAATCGGCGGCGAATATTTCACGTTTCACGGGGTTATTCACGATGAAATATACACATTTGCCGACCTTGTACGTCCTGTTGTGAATCTGCGTTGCGAGTTCGAAAAGATTATGCTCGAAATTCATTTCGAATTTGAGCTGGTTGACCGTGTTCCGCTTATTTTTTCTTGCTGCAAAATATGCGCGGAACAGATCGCCCCTTAGTTTTCTTTCTTGCTCGCTTGCAGTTTCAAAAGTTCGCATTTACTTAAAGTTTTGAGAGACACCTCACGGGGAAGCCGTTGCCACGATTGTTGCTGTTGCTCGGGTTCACGCTGGTGCTGTTGAAGTTCAGGTTGAAGCCGTTAGTCGCGCTACTGGGCGTCGCAGACCAGTTGTAGCCGTTGCTACCAACGTTGTTCAGGGCTCCTGAGGACACGTTACGGTTGCCCGTAGCAGGGAACTCCACCAATAAAAGCAACCGCTGGAATGTATGCCTGTGCCTGGACTTCCGGACAAGAAGCCGTAATGAACCGGCCGGCAGACTGGGGAAGGACTGCCCACATCCGTTAGCCCGGAGCAAAACTCCATGAAGCTTTCGGACAGTTCCTGGACAGTTTCCGGATAAATAACCAACGGGCAGGGCATTACCTGTTCCCGCCGGTGGGCTGCTGAATTTTAATCCACTCCCGCCGCGAGCTTTTAAGGGCCAACGGCGGCTCCGGGTGTGTTAATTGCGAACTCTTTCATTGTTTCATCTCTTCCTGCATCTTTTTACTAAACTTTCCCACAGTGCTTTTGTGCCAGGCTGTAATTTGTTTGGAAATGGATTCAGCCTTTTCGTTCAAAGCGACAAAACGGACTAACTTGATTTGACCCAGGTCGTGCAACAATCTCATATATAATTTAACAACTACTATATGCTGGTTAGCTATGCGCTGGCAGCGCTCTTTCTCATGTTCGTCGGTGCTGTTGGCCTTATATATCGCGACCATCAGATCCATGAGTTCGGTTTTCAGTTTTTCGCCTATGGTATATCTGTATTCCCGCGTGAGGTTGATGTTCATTTTGTGTACCTCCAACAGCAGATCGTAAGAGGCCTTGTACACTGGCAGATTGTCATAGATCGCCATCCGTACACGATTTTAATTCCGACTGTAATCTGTTGAGAAAGAGCATACACTCTATGGGCGTTGCGGATTGTATGGAAAAGTTTTCCAGCTCCCGCAGGATGTTGTAGCGTCGGCGGGTACCGCCGACGCTCCCTGCACTGCCGCCTTGATCAGGCCCGGGAATGACAGGCGCCGAAGCGGCAGTGCAGGGAAGCGCGCCTTGCCTGCGGCTCTCTTTGGGCGGCACGACTTTTACCGCGTCGAACCACTCCGAGTATGCCTGCTCGTCGCACGTACCTTCGCTCACGAAAACCGCATGGCCGTCGCTCATGCTCTCCGCCTCGCGTCCGGGAAATATACTACCGAGCCTGTCAGAAGGGAAACCGAGCAGAACCACGTCGCATCCCGCGTTCTTGTAGAACTTCTTCACCGGGTTGAACGGTTTCACCCGCGTATGGAACAGGAATGCCGAACGCTGGTAAGCCCTGAGGAAAAGACCCTCGCGCCACAAGTGTATCCGATCGGTGTTCCTGCTTTCGATGTCGAGTATTTCGATGATCGCAGCCATTCAGATAAAAGTGTTTTGCCAGGGGTGAAGCGGGACAAAGATATGCAGATTTCCATTTATACAAAAATATTCGTGAAAATTTATGGAAATATTGTATTGCCGGAAAGTCGCGGGCGGTGCTTTTATAGCCGTTGCCAATAAATTATAATTAAACCCGCGCGGTACTCACGTAAGGCGCGGGGGTGTTTCTTTAACGATCAAAATTTTTTAACATGAAAATTTTCAATTTGTTGCATTTGTGGATGTATGCACGCTCAGGCGCATACACCCTTAACGTCTACCGGCGCCGTCAACACCACTTTTTTAATTAACCTTTTTAACTAATTTCAACACTATACGACCGGTAAACGCATGGCTCCGCCAAGGGCGCGGAAAGTCATCCCCCGCCAGGGTATTATTTACAATAACCAAGAATGAATTTTAACGGTTTTTCGGGACTTCTCCCTTTAATGTTTTCTTCTTCTCGTCATTGCGAGGACTGCGAAGCAGGACGAAGCAATCTATTTCCCTTTTCCGGATTGCTTCGCCTTTCAGGCTCGCAATGACGACCAAACCCAAAGCAATGACGGAAATCAATTCCATTTTTCCACTTCTGTCCACAAGTCGTTCCATTGTGGATTTTGCGCTTCTATCAATTTCAGTTTTGCGGCTCTGCTTCCGGCTTTCAGTCGTTTTTCATGCGCTATTGCTTCCTCTATTCCGGTATAGCCCTGATAATAAACCAGCATATAGCACTTATATTTCGCGGTGAAGCTTTCGGGGAAGACGTGATTCTTATGCTCCCATACTCGTTTTTTCAAATTGGCCGTTACGCCGGTGTACAGTGTTCCGTTGCGTTTGTTGGTCATTATGTAAACTGCTCCGCCCCGTTGCATGTTATTTTTGGTTTTTCGTCATTGCCAGCAAAGCTACTTGTTTTTTCCGGATTGCTTCGTCCTGCTTCGCAGTCCTCGCAATGACGGTGCTCTGTACTTTTCTCGTCATTGCGAGCCGCGCAGCGGCGAAGCAATCTATTCCTCTTTTCCGGATTGCTTCGCCTTTCAGGCTCGCAATGACGAAAATTTTTTTCGACCCGACTTCGTCGGGTTTTAACCGGCGGGCCTTAAAGCCCGCCGGAAAAAGAATCGAATGCGGAGGAAATGCGATTTCTCGCTAACGCGGGGAAATCGCGTCCCCCTTCGAGTCACGCAGGCAGGAGTGGGCGGGTTTCTGATTGCCACGTCGCGCTACGCGCTCCTCGCAATGACGGAAACCCCGCCCGCCCTCGCCTGCCCGACTATTCTGAGAGACACCTCACGGGGAAGCCGACGCCACGATTGCTGCTGCTGCTCGGGTTCACGCTGGTGCTGCTGAAGGACAGGTGGAAGCCGAAGGTCGCGCTACTGGGCGTCGCAGACCAGTTGTAGCCGCCGCTACCAACGGAGTTCAGGGCTCCTGAGGACACGTTACGGAGGCCCGTAGCAGGGAACCATATTTTGCCCTGGGCAGGATCGGTGAGCGTAGTTCCGGGCCAGTAGCGTAGTCCGTTAACGGGAACGTTCACGCTGCCTATTCCGCGACCAAAGTTCCACCCCAGATCGCGCAGCGGATTCAGTACGGTAACAAATTGCCCTTCGAACTGACGGTTGAAGTCGTTCCACGTGCCGTTGGCGGGAAGTTTCCATCCCGGAGGACACGGGTCATAGATGCTCTTGCCCTCGCCTGCCTGATTATTGATCACGTTGGGATCGTTCCAGATATGCGTCGTAGCGTTCGCATCGGTAGTCCAGTTGCCGGTCGGCACGGTGTAGAACGCCCACGGATAAGACACAGACTCGGCTATCGACACGGGGCCGATGGCATTGACCGAAGCGTTGGGAGCATAGGTGAACTCCGCCGGAAGCGGGTCTTTACGCCCGAACTGGTAGTAAAGAATGCCACGCCTGGGCACACTATAAACAGCCGTAGTAAAGAACGTCTCCACAGCCCCGAGGTTGCGATCCATCATTACCTTGTTGGCGTTCATGCCGGTACCAGACCACAAGTCCGTGCCGCTGGCCGGCGAGCCGTAGCGTTCCACCTGCCCGCCCGGAACGATGTATGTGTAAACGTTCGGGTCTATCGTCGAAAAGTTGAACTTGTCGGGCTGGTAGTCCGTAACCCAGAAATGCCAGCTCCACAGATAGCGGCCGTCGCCGCCCACCTTTTTGAGGCCGAGCGTGAAGTTGCCCGCAGGCAGATTGGCCGGAACATTGAGCATAAACGTCTGGTTAGGACCCGTACCCGTGCCTGCACCCGAACTGTTGTTGTTCATGAGGGTTATGGCCGTCGTGGATGGAGTGCTGCTGAAAAGCGCGGGCAGATCCGTCCAGATCAGATCGACCACCCAATTATCAGACGCACCGATGACGTTAAGAGGGTTGTTGCCGTATCCTGCGGCCGTACCGCTCCAAAAGCGGTTCACCTGGTCGATGGGTATTCTGTATGTACGCGCCACGCCACCTGCGGCAGGGGCCGGATTGAGGATGAACGAGTTGGAAACCGAACCGGGAGTGCCCGGCCCGCTGTAATCGACATTGCCGAAAGTCTGAACCCGCGAGTCGGCGGGATCGGTGCCTATATCGACAACATTCAGGCCAACGGTATATTCATGGTTGGTCGTGAGATTGAAGTCGCCGATCATGTCAGCGCCCGGATAAACGCGAAATACGCTCGTGGAAGCGGGCGAAGTCGAAGTCGCCACGATCTCGATGTAGGTCGCGTTCATGGGAGCGTAGAAAGTCTTCTCCCTGACCGAGCCGGATCTGGCATTCACACCCTGCTGGTTGCGCGGAACGTACCACGAGAAAGTCTCGGTCATCCCATTAGTCGGCATTACGCCCGCATCGGTTATGGCCGCATAGTCGATAGGCGAACCGTCTATCGGGAAAAGCGTAGTCGCGCTCACGCCGTTATTCGCCAAAGCAGCGTCGGCAAATGTAATGTTATTCGCCACGTTGCGCAGGCGCACCGACGTGATGGTCATGTTGGGATTCGAGAGCGTCAGATTGAGCGTTACCTTAGCTACATTGCGCGTGAACACGGGATAGAGCGTAGTGCCGAGTTGTACCGGCGACTCCGTTACGGCGCTCATCAAAAGCGTCTTGCCGGGCAGAAAATCCTCGAACACGCCGTTCTCGTCCGTTATCGCCTTGACCCTCGTAATGACATCGGCAAACGTCGATTCAGAAGTGAGGTTCCAGTTGTAGAGGTTGCCCTGACGAATGTTCGCCACGAAAAGCGTGTAACACGCCGAAGAGACTTGAACCAGAGGTACCGAAATATTCAAAGGATAGTTCGGCGGTGTACCCGGGTTCTGAGGATCGGTCAGATCGAGGTCGCCGTCAGCAACGCTCAGAAAGCGCGGAGCGCCCAGCATCCTCGCCGACGGAGTGTTGCCGTCAAACTGGATGATCCACACATTCTGAATGGTGGGATAGTTGTCATCGTAGGGCTGTCCCGGCCCCATATCGGGAGGAATGGAGCGCGTAGCAGGATCGGCATGTGCCGCAAGGGTCAATTCGTCGCCCGCAATCATCCCTGCGACCGAAAAGTCAAGGCGCACCATTGTCTCATCGCCCACCGGCGGGAACTGCAGAGCGTTATCCAACTCCTTTACGCACGAAGCGAACAGGAGGGCGGCAAAAGCCATAAAAACAAATCTTTTCATTTCAGTATATTTTTTAATTTTCTGTCTTTAAGTTTTTTCGTCATTGCGAGGGCGGAGCCCGAAGCAATCTATTCCCTATTTCTGGATTGCTTCGGTGCACTACGCGCTCCTCGCAATGACGGGCGGGTTAGTTCCCTATGTCATCGCTTCCGCCGCTTCCGCCGCCGTTATCCCAGCCGCCGGGGCCGTATTCGATGGGAATCGTAAGATAGGGTATCATATCGCCGCCTATATCGTCGGTGCTTCCGCCATCATGATCCCAAGGCGATATATTGTAGCTGATCGCAATCAGCTCCGACATGACGTTGATAAAGAAATTATACCTCATGCCTCTCTCCACGACCATCGCTATCGGAACCGTAGCTTTGAGAGGCGCACCGCTTATATCCAACTGCAACTGGAGAGCCAGAGGTTGTACTTGCACCAGTCCACCGCCTTCGCTCCCGCGATAGTCCGACGGGAAAACCGGGCTCTCGACATACCACTGTATCGCATTCCCCGCGGGACCCGGTCCGGGGGTAACATTGTCGGCAACGACGGATACGCCCAGATCGACATAATTGGGAATGGCCGTACCGACATTGACAGAACTGTAAACGGTTCTCCAATTGGTCTGATAGTTATAGTTCGGGTAAACTATACCGGTACGGGCGTTGTACCACCCGTTGCTGCCGGCGTTCAGAAGCCTGAGCGTGGTAATGTTGAAGGTCTGGCCCAACGGCGTGGTTTTTCCCAAATCGCTGTCGGAGTAGTATTCGGAGTAGAACCATACTTTTACCGCCGACTTGACGGGAAAAAGTTCCGTCGGGTCGGGAAGAGGATGAACCTGCCCGTTGGCGGTTACCTCGATCTCGAAAGGTGTGCCCGCACCGTCGGCATCGTCGGGCATCGAAGCCCATACATCGTCGGTCAGGTTGAACACCGCGAGAAAGCCCAGCCCGGCAGTATTATACATGGGGATCGCCGGATGGATCACCGCCGTGCGGTAGAGACCGGTGTTGTTGACCGGATTAAGCCCTGTGGTCGGGACGGCCTGCAACATCTGAGCCTGTGCCCGGTCTCTGGTCAGCAGAGGCTGCGAAGGGGCGTACATCGGAGGCGAAGAATATGGCGGAAGACCGTCGGCAGCGACAGGGAACCTGATCGCCACAGGTATCAGCGCGCCCGCCACACCGTAAGTTCCGGCGCTTACACCGTCATCGTAGGCATAGTAGCCGAACTGACGGCTGTCGGTAATATTATTTCTGGTAATAGCGGTACTCGACGTGCCGCCGACATGGTAGCTGACCAGCGTGTAGGCGTCGCCATGCTCGGGATCGCCGTTTACATCGGCGCGCGTTCCCATGGAGAAATCCTGGTCGATAACTTGCCCGATGTCGCCGCCGGAGCGCGGTGCAGGTTCCTTAACACAGGATGCCAGCAACCCCGCACATAGCAACAACGGAGCCGCAAGGTATAATAATGCTGATATTCGTCTCATAATCTTAAATGTCTATGTATTCCGAGTTCGGGTCATCGACCAAAGGATCGTAATTCACATGGGGAGGCGTGGGAGTCCCCGTAGTCGGAGCCGCGAATTTAGTGTAAGTACCTATGGTAGCCGTCACCGCATAACTGTATCCCGCCAGCAGTCCGCAATCAGACGTGCCGCTGTTGGTTATATCCGACAGAGCGAACGAGATCGAAGGATTGCCGCCTGCGATATCCTCGAACAGATACGGAGTGCCGTCCTGGTCGATGAACCGGAACGTCATTGTTACCGTAGCGTCGTCGGCTCCGCCCGCCCCCATTGTCTGCCTGAGTTCAGGCATGATAACAAGCAAGCGTCTCGAAGCGCCCGTAGATGTTATATTCGCGCCGGATGGATAGGAGATGGTCATCGAGGTTGCCGCGTCTCCGGGCGTGACATTGTTCGTCAGGTTAGTCATATCGGGGTTAATGGCAGTATAGGTACCCGAGACAACGAACTCCCGCGCAGGAGAGCCGCCCGATATTTCAAAGGTGACGCTGCCTAACCTCAGAACAGGCCCACTGGAGACAGTCGATCTGTTGACCACAAACTCGATGGCAGTCATCATGTGTCCGAACTGCAAAGGCAGGTCTCCGGCAGGCGAAGGGATCTGCATATCCTTGGTCTGGGTTCCCGCCACCATATAATCAGTCATGGCAGTGGCATCCGTACCCTCGGCCTCACCGGGAGTACCGGTAAGGTCTGCCACACGGAAAGGGATAGCCGAAAAGTCGGTCACGGCGACGTTATACGGATAATACCCGTAAACCTCTATTGCACCCCAACTGGAAAAACCCGAAAGCCGGTCGCCGGTGCTGACGTTATTCAGATAGTAGAACCACGTCGCGCCGTTAAACCAACCATAAAAACTATTGTAAAAAGAGGCCAACGCGGGAGAGGCCGAAGGCGCCGAAATGCCCAGCCCGATCATCGCTCCCTGCGGGAATACGCCGTCCACTTTTGCACGGCTTGCCGCCGGTGCGATCTCTCCGGAACCGCTTTCGATGATCGTTGGTACGATACCGAAAGATATCGTCCCGTCTCTCATATCATACGGAACCTCCCTGCTGCACGCCGCAATCGCAAGCGTCAGCAGACAGAAAATCGTTATTTTTAATACTTGTCTCATTATCTATCGTAATTTAAGATTCTACCACCATGTGCCGCTATTACCCCCCAGGTTTTGGTTACCGTTTATCCACGGAGTGACGGTTATGTTTTGGGCGAGGATCATTTCACCCGAGAAAGCAAGCTCCACGGTATACTGTTTCCCCCTCTCTCCGCCAACGGCAGTAAGATTGGCCCAATATCCGCCGGGATCGCCGGTAATGGTAATAGACCTGTCGCCCGTCAGGCTCACGACATCGAATGCGAGAGGCACATCGGGCTGGAGCATCATATCCACAATTACCGCAGGGGCTCCGAATAACGGTATTACGAAACCGTTCAGGTCGCCGGTAAATACCCCGCCCGAAATCTTGAATGTCAGGTTCTCGGCTCCGAGATCGAGCGTTACAGCCGTGTTAAGCGATTTTGCGCCCGAAGCCGAAGCCCGCATACCAAAAACAGGCTCGGGATAAGATTGACCCGGAGCGCATTGTAATTTGAACGTTATACGCGTGAGCATGTGCTCGAAGACGAGCTTGGTACCCTGGCCTATAATGGTATTGGAGAGCGTACCGGATACGGAATTGCTCATCATAACATCCACATCGCCCTTAGATATGTCGTAGGTAATGGTTCCGACAGCGTTGGGAGCAGCAACGGGATGATAGCCTATGAACGATACGACCGAGTTATCGAGCGGGTACTCCATGCCGGTATTGACGTGCTCGCCCGTATTATCCGTAACCGAAACCGTCAACGCCCGGTCGAAAACGACTGCCGGAGCAAACATATAGGCTACGCTTACCGGAGTATTATCCCAACTGTCCACGGGCGCGCGACTTGCCGCGACCGACCCCGTCGGGCTGCTCACGCTCAATATGATGCTGCGGCTTTGCTGCGACGTGGCCAACTCCTTGTTGTCATTGCAACCGACAGCTACAAGAGCAAATGCCAGAAGTGCAAAAGCCGGTATTATCAATCTCTTTTCCATATATTTTTCATGTTTCAATATTAACCTACGCTCCCTGTCGAGGGATTGTCGCTGTTCACATCATCCCAAGGGGTCGGAACGATGAAAGCCTCTATCTCGAACTCTATAACCGTGCCTTCCACAAGCGAAAGGGTGAGTTGATACGTTACGCCCATGCCCGGCTTCCACTCCGGAAGCATCGCCCTCCAAAGGGGTATAATCTCTTCGACATCGATATCCTCGCCACTGAAAACATTGGTAACGGTGTATTTGAGAGAAATTTCAGCCGGTGTGAGACCGTCGCTCTGACCTTCCAGATTCTGCGGGATGAGCATCAGGTACTGTCCCGATTTGAAGAGACCGTTCCAGTCCCAAGCATCGGTCTGACCTGCACCGAAATCGGGAGTGATGACGCGGGCGTCGAATTTAAGGTTCGCCAATCCGCCGTGCCCCTGAGAGGTCATCGTGTAGCTCGCCCATCCGCTGTCGTCGGCAGGGCGCGTGGTTGTCCAAAGATCGGCATCGGTCAGCAATTTGCTCAGATCGAGAATGCCGCTGCCCGTTACGTTACGCACGGTCAGTTCGTTGAACTCCACAATAAAAGGACGATTCTGCTCAGCAATGTCGAGTTTTACCACGAAATCCACCCGTGTCAGGGCATGATCCATCGTGAATTCGACCCTTCCATTGTTCGACGTTGCGAAGGTCATATCAGTCCTGTTGGCATACATCAGGTCGATCTGGCCAAAAATGTCCGTCGGAACAGTGTATGTAATGGTCGGGGCTCCAGTATCGGCCATCGCAGCCGGGTAAAGAATGAAAGTATCCTCCACATCTATATAGGGTGCATAGGCAAAGAACGACACATTGCGTCCGTCCTGCGGCCAGTATTTGCGAACCCCGCTGTACGTCCACGTCCCGTCACCCGGCAAATCGGTAACCGCCTGATTCAGAAAATAGTCGGGTATCCGCATGGCAAGGTTGTCGCCGAAACTGCCTGTGTGAGAGTAGCCGAACACGCCTATCTTGCGCACAGCAGTTGTAACTGTGCCGCGCGTCGCCGCGTCGTCCGTGCCGAACACGATGCCGTTATCCTGCGGTACGGGGCCGATTTCGCTGTCGCCGGAGCAGGCGACCAGAGTTGCCGCCGCCAGCACAACCAGTCCCACCCCGCGCACGAAGCACAACATCGACACCATCCGTCCAGGTTCAGGGAATCGCTTCCTGTCTTTTGTCTTTGTCTTCATATTTTATCTGTATTTTAGTTCTTGTCTTTGCATGAAAACTCTCTCTTGCGACCGTAAAGGGATCATTCAACCCTTTACGGTCTGTAACCAAAGCCCATTGGCGGGCGGGCTCCGGAATAGTCGTTACGGCAACAGGGTCTCGTCCTGATCCGTCCAACTGTTTACGGCAGTTACCGTAAGTACGATAAGTTCGGCAGCAGCAAACTCGAACTCGAAGTTGTAGCGTGTACCCGGCACGAACTCAAAACCGGTCGGAAGAGCCAGTTTGCGGACTTCATTCTCGTAAATATAGGCACCGGAACCGTCTTTCAGGCTATAAGTTACCTCCACATAGGTACCATTATCATCGGCTACACCGACAGTAAAGGTTCCGAGAGCCACCGGCTCCTGCGGAAGAACGATCATAACATCATTAGCCGAAAGAAGATTTACAGATATTGCGGAAGCGCCACCCGCGACCAAAGCAACTCCTGCGGCGGGAAGACCTGCCTTGTAGGTGATATTGGCCGCGCCTGCGTTCGTCCACGACGTAGCAGAGAACGGATACTGGAACGTACCTACGTTGTCGAGTTCGGTGATCTCGATTTTAGAGATAACATAAGTGAGTTCGCTGGTCGTAGCGTTAAGGTTCTTGGCGGAAAAAGTAGCTGCCGAAAGAGCGTGGTCAAAAGTGAACGCCACCGTACCCGAAGTCTGGTTCAGCACACTCGATACGAGCAGGTCGGTCGAGGTATTAACCACTGTCTGGTCGGCAGGAACGGTATAGCCGAATGTTACGTTGCCTGAAGCAAGAGCCATGTCGGTGGTCATGTTCACGTCTTTGATAGGAACATAGGCATAAAAATTGACAGCGTCGCCGTTGGAAGGATAATACTTTTGAGGAGCATATGTCCAGTTTGCACCGTCCCTGTAAACTGCTGCACTCATAAAGTCCAGAGCCGTAGCAGTAGCGCCTGCGCTAGCCTGAACGAAAAAACTGGTGAGTTGGGCAGTGTTTTCGATGGTCGAGGCACGGGTGCCTTTATCGACAACCGCACGGAAGTCAATAGCGTTAGCTTCATTTGACCGGGTACCGGCCCCCTCTTTGGAACATCCGGCTGCAAAAACCACTATGGCTGCAACCGCAAGAATTGTCATTCTTTTCATTTGTTGGAATTTAAGTTAAAAAGTTTTTATTATTTATGGTTAGTCCATTTCAATTCAACGGTACGTTAACGGTATTCCAGTCGTTCAGGTCCACCTGCCAGCCTCCGGCATCCTCGCCGCCCTCATCGGGGATCACGATCCCCGAGTTGTCGATAACGATGTGGAAATTGGTGCCGTTATTTATTTGAACCGTTACGTCCCATGTCTCCTGTACGATACCGCTACCCGGAGTATTCGAGGGGAAAAGTATCTCGACGGTAAAGTTGTTAGTGGTGTTAAGCCTTCCGAAAGTTTTGAACGAACCGGTTATCGTGCCGTTTGCGACATTTACCGAAGCATTGTCGAAGAGTACTGTCGAAGAAGTGGTAGAGAGTAGTCCTGTTGCAAAGAAATAGGATGCGGAAAAGCCTGAAATTCCGCCTCGGGCAGCACGGATGAATTGCGCCCCCGTTATGCCGCGAATCTCGTAAGTATAAGTATAGATTATACTCTCGGGATATACGTCTATGTATTGATCGCCCGTCGCCTGATGGGGGGACACCGTATAAGAGGGATTGACACCCAAATGCATATCGCCTGTTATACTGTTGATCGTAGGCTCGTCAGGGAAAGCCCGCGAATAAGTAGCGCGCACCAATGAACTGGAAGTAGCCTCGATGAGAGCGGGGTCGGACTCATTGCGGAATTGGATATTGTTGCCTATATAATTATAGGCATAGGTCTTGTAGGAAACGTTCGGCCGCAGGCGTACCGATGCACCGTTCCAGGGAACGTCGTCCTTGCCGTAGTTCGGCGCAGCAGGATCGAGCGAAAATATATTTATACGCATCCCGTTAATATACGGGATTGTCTGTCCGGCCTGCCAATTTATGCGCACGCTTACATCGACACCAGGCAACATGCCGCCGCCCATATCGTGCAAATCCTTGTTCTGACAAGAGACAGCCGCGACCGCCAATGCCAGTATTGCATATATTTTTATCCTTCTCATAATCGTTTATTTTTTCCTGGGATTCTTGCCGCCCGGCAACCATACTATGGATATCTCCGCTTTGGTAGGCCCGAAATAATGCCTTTGATGCCTGCTGTCGCGGTAAAATATGTTTTCCTGCTCATTATACAGAGTATATCTGTCATACTTGCCGCCGACATAGCCTACGCCGATACCGAATTGAATATTCCAACTACTGGCGATGGGAAGCGCGTAACCGTAGGAAAATCCCACTGCGTAACTCATATTGCTCAGAACTCCCTGCCTATTATTGAAACGGATGTCATAAGTTCCGGCCATACCGTGCAGACCCAGGTAATGTCCCGACAAAGGGGTCTTATCGTCACGGTTGCCCAGCCAACGACGGGTCTCGATGCCGGCAAACTGTATGCGCCAGCAGTTTTTATGGTTGTTTTCAGTAGCCCACCATGACCATTGTCCGCCGAATTCGACAGACCACTTGCGACCTATCGAGAACTCCACAGCCAGATTGGGAAGAAGTACCGCATTATACAACATGTTGGTCTTGATAGACCAGTAGTAGGGGGTGCTTCCCTGCACTATGGGAACTTGCTCCACCTCGACGATCCTCTCTATCTCTTTTACTCTGTCTATATATACGGTATCTATTCTTGTTTCACGGATGACCAAAGGCTCCGGATCCTCCTTGTAATAAATCATACATGCCGCGCCGCCGCGCAGTTTGGGCAACATATTGTCCGCAATATATCGCCATGCAACACCGCCGCCGATCTGTCTGAGCGCGGCGCGTTTCGCATCGCTGTCCGAATTATTGTCAAGAATATTCAATACTTCCTGACGGCGTGGAGTGTTGCGGTCATCATATACCATTTTTCTCAACCCGCTCCAGTCTTCCCCGATAGAAAAGGTAAAAATGCGGTCGCGATCCATAAACGGATATTTCCACATGATATAGCTCTTGACTGCCATGGCACGGTCGGCAGCCAGTCTTTCGTTAGCCGCCGTATTGCCTTCGGGCGATGCGGCCCCGGTGATCGTTATGAATTCCATAGCCGAGAGAAGCTCCTTGTTCGAGAAAGTCCTGTGGATCATGTCGAGCGTGGCCGCGTTATTCATAAAGTCCCTTTCGAGCATTGTCCTGTTTACTCTGAAATGGATTATTGCCAGACTCATCGTGTCAATGCCGCTTCTGGCCTCATAATGCCAATAGCCGTTCCGAACGCGCTTCAGGTCTTCAACGGTCAAACGTTTATTGCTCCACGGGTCTATAACTTCCCTCATTTGGGAAGGCAGCGAACTGCGGTGCATCGTGCTGTGAACCTCGCCTTCATCCTGTCGGTAAACGATAGCGATCTGTCTGCCATTGATTTCCCATGAACAGTTCGAGCCGGACAAAGCCCAGTCGAGAATCTCCCTGACGGAAAGTTGGCTTGCAGGGAACAGCACCCTCTTATCCGGATCGATCAAATCCCAATTTACCACGACATTGTAGTCGGTCTGTTTGTCGATCTCACCTAAAGCCGTTCTGACCGGCACTTCACGCACGCTCAGGATCACCTGTTGATCCTGAGCGTACACAGCGGACGGACAGACACATAATCCGGCAAAGAGTAACGTGAGCGCAAGATTTGCTTTTTTCGCCATCCACCCGGACGTTTTCCTTGTGTTTACCATGATATCTATTTGCTTGTTGTTATGTTTAGGATGTAGTCTATCTCCTGTAAATTATAATCTTATCTCCCTCCCTTTTGTACGCGATATTCCGCGCCCACATCTTCAAGATCGTATCAAGCGCGTTCTCCAACGTATTGTTTTCTATATCGCCGGAGATATTACCCGTATTCGCATTGACTTCGGATGCGATCTCAATTTCAATGTCGTGGAAAGCGGCCAAAGCGACGATTATCTCACCGAAGGTCGCATTATTGAATTTCAGACGTGGCTTGTAGCCTTTTTCTATCATTCGGGAAGCGGGAATGATGGAAACATCAATCCCGTGCGTAGTCAGATTGTAAGAGAGCTTTTCACCGCGAGACAGGACGGTATGTTGTCCTCGCGTTTCTACATCCACACTGCCGTCATACAGCTCAACGGTGCCGTAGGATGATTCCGGAAACTCCGACACGATGAAATCCGTCCCGAGTACATTCACGGTCATGCTTGTCGTTGAAACCGTAAAGCTCCTCGTCCCGTCCCTGCGAACCATGAACATGGCTTCTCCGCTGAGATCGACCTGTCGGGATTCATCCTCCGTTTCGTAATATAAAATGGTGCTGTTGGCGCTGACAGATACGAATGTACTGTCGGGCAGGATTACCGACTGTATATGATCCGACTTTGCAATCCTCATTTCAGGACTGCCGGAATCCTTGTCCAAAGTCAGAAACCATAAACTTATTATAACCATCGCAGGCAGAAGTACGGCGGCGACCCTCCAATATTTTGCCAATACTAACCTCCGCCTTGGCGACCTGACATTCTTTTTTACAGGTAAAGGCTTCAAGCCCAATTTAGCTGCCAATTCATTATATCTCAATAAGTCATCTTCGGACAACTCTCCCAAATAAGGTCGCAACTTATCCGCATACCGGATAAATGCTTCCTGCTTGTCGTGATTATCTGCAAAGTCGCTGATAAACCATGACTGTATTTTCGATTTGAGCTTAGGATCGATATTATCATCCAGCAAGGCATCGATAATAGCGTCTAACTCTTTATGTAAATCTCTATCTTTCACATTATAAACCTCCTACATGTGTAGTTTCCCTAAATGTCCTGCCAGGGGTGTTACTAAATATAAAACACCAAACAGGGTAAAAAGTAAACGCGAAAATTAAAAAAAATAAAATATTCTTCTAATCGCGTGATATACAGGTATTAAAAATCATCCTTTTTACGGCGCGGACATTAATAAAGCAATAACGACAGGTAATATCTTTTTTCTCAATTTCGTCCGGGCCTTATGTATTTGGGCCTTAATATTATTCGTATTCGTATCCTGCAAGGATGCGATCTGCTCATAGGAGAGGTTGTCGAAGTAGTACATACTATATATCTCACGCATACGTGGAGGTAGTTTGCTGATCGCATACTCGGTCAGCAACTCCAACTCTGTTGTTTCTGCGATTATTTCCGTAGAGATATGGCTGTAAGAGTTTATACCCAGATTCGGAACAAACTCCTTGTTTCGCTTCCGGTCGCGAATAAGGTTCAGCGTTAACTGCTTGGCAATAAGAAATATGTATGTCTTGATGTTCTTGTCCGGATCGATAGAATCGCGTGTAACCCATAACTTCACGAATGCCTCCTGACAGATGCACTCGGCATCGACCCTCGTTCCTATAATATTCTCGATGAATTTAAGCAGCGGCTTTCCCCAACGTGTGTAGATATGAGTGAAAGCGCTTTCATCTCCGAGTTTTAGCTTAGACAAAAGGAACTTATCAAAGTCCTCACAACTAATATCTTTACCTTCAAACTTTAGCATTTTATTTCGCATGTATGTAGTTTTGTATTAGTTATTGGGTGAGCCTATGCTTTATTCATTTACATTGGTTATGGGAAATAAAAAAGCGTGGCCACACATCGAATCCATCCATCACCCCTGGCAGGGCATAAAAGGGAAACAACGTGCACCACGCCATACGTAATCCGTATAGGCTATGCAAATACATTGTTCCGATCCTTTTATTAATTAAAACTGCCAGTTTTGATGGATGAATCGGCACTACATTATGTCAACTATTGTGCTCTTCTTTTTTTCTCTTTTAAAGAGTCAGTTTACCCGTTTTTCATGCTTTTGGCCTGTATATTTAGTCTATTTCATTTACAAAGATATAATTTAATTTGGTTTAATCAAAACATTACGGAATGATACAACCGGGCGAGAATTCCACAAAAGCGGTACGTGCCGTTTTCTTCATCGACCCGGATAACATCAGAAGCTTTCAAAAGAAGAAGTACAAAATAAATCAGGTAAGTAACAGGTATTCCTAACTCTGTTCTAACAGAATATGACTGATCGACGAGTTCCGGAAACTAAACACAAAAAATGCTTGACTCTTTGTACGGTTTGCAGTTTGCTTTAGTATTTTGATTATCTTTGTGCCCGATTCTAAGGAACGTAGTATTTATTTAAACCCAATTAACCATGACCGATGACCCGTATCCGAGTTACGGCAAACGTAAGACAGGAGTATTAACGCTTCTGTAAGGAGAGGGCTATCGGCAATCTCCTTATGGAATTAACGTTGTAAGGAGATTGAAACATGTTTAAAAATTCAAGGAACAGGGCCGAAGAAAAAAAGGCTCTCGCGGAAGCGCTTAAACGAAGAGGCGGAGTGCGTCAAAGATTGAAATTTGCCGCCACCGCCGGAATCGAAGAATTGCTCGCCCGGCTTGAAACAGGGTATGACGGCATGACAGAGGATTCTGTCGAAAATGCCCGCCGCGTATTCGGTAACAACAATGTTACTCACGGCAAAAAAGAATCATTTCTCAAACGTCTCACCAAAGCATTTATCAACCCGTTTACGGCTATTCTTATAGTATTGGCCGTGATATCGGTTTTTACCGATATCATATATGCCGAACCCGGAGAAGTCGATCCGATGGCCGTTATTATCATTACGACAATGGTAATTATCTCCGGCGTGCTGCGTTTTGTGCAGGAAGCAAGGAGCGGTCGCGCCGCCGAGAATCTGTTGAAAATGATAAAAACCACCACCAATGTCGAGCGACAGGGGGTGGGGAGACAGGAAATTCCACTCGGTGAAGTGGTCGTAGGCGACATCGTGCATCTTTCGGCAGGGGATATGATCCCTGCCGATATGCGGATCATCAGGGCAAAAGACTTGTTCATCAGCCAGTCGGCACTGACAGGCGAGAGTGTGGCAGTTGAAAAATTCCCCGACACCGACCGTGCGAAGCATGATTCTTTGACAGAGACTGCCAATCTTGCGTTTATGGGTTCTAACGTCATAAGCGGTAGCGCCACAGGCGTGGTCGTAGTGACGGGAGACGGCACCATATTCGGTGAAATGGCAAGAAGCGTCAATGAAAAACCCGCAAAAACCACCTTCGAAAAAGGCGTCAATTCGGTATCCTGGGTTTTGATCCGCTTTATGCTAGTGATGGTTCCCGTTGTACTGTTTATCAATGGGTTTGCCAAAGGCGACTGGATGGAAGCCACGATGTTCGCTCTGGCGGTGGCCGTAGGGCTTACGCCCGAAATGTTGCCGATGATCGTTACCGCCTGCCTGGCCAAAGGCTCGGTAACCATGTCCAAGGAAAAGACCATTATCAAAAACCTGAACTCGATCCAGAATCTCGGCTCGATGAATGTTTTGTGCACCGACAAAACCGGAACGCTGACACAAGACAAGGTCGTTTTGATGTACCACCTCAACATTCACGGACAGGAGGATTCCCGCGTGCTGCGCCATGCCTTTCTTAATAGTTACTATCAGACGGGGCTTAAAAACCTGATGGATGTCGCTATAATCCAAAGAACACAGGAAGAGCAGGAAAATACAGGCGCTTCGGCAGGCGCTTTGAAAGAACTGCGCGGGCTGACGGAAAAATACACGAAGGTGGACGAAATTCCGTTCGATTTCGAGCGCCGCCGCATGAGCGTCGTAGTGGCGAACGGTCATACGCAGATGATCACCAAGGGTGCGGTTGAAGAGATGCTCGCAGTGTGCAGTTTTGTCGAATACGAAGGAAAAGTCGTGCCGCTGACCGATGAGATTAGAAAATATATTCTCAAAAAAGTGGACGACATGAACGATGACGGTATGCGTGTCATCGCCGTGGCGCAAAAGAACGATCCATCGCCTGTGGGAGCATTTTCTGTTACCGACGAGTCCGATATGGTATTGATGGGCTATCTTGCTTTCCTCGACCCGCCGAAAGAATCTGCCGCTAACGCCATAAAAGCGCTTAACGAACATGGCGTGAATGTGAAAGTCCTGACCGGAGATAACGACAAGGTGGCGCGTTGTATCTGCCGTCAGGTCGGGCTTCCGGTAGACCGCATATTGCTTGGCTCGGATATAGATAGGATGAACGATGCCGAGCTCGGGAAAGTCGCAGAAGAAGTAACTGTTTTTGCCAAACTGTCGCCGAAACAAAAAGCGCGTGTTATCACGGCTTTGCGCAATAACGGACACAGTGTGGGCTACATGGGAGACGGCATCAACGACGCGGCGGGCATGAAGGCTTCCGACGTAGGTATCTCGGTGGATACCGCCGTGGACATCGCCAAAGAATCCGCCGACGTTATTCTTCTCGAAAAAGATTTGATGGTACTGGAAAAGGGTATTGTCGAAGGGCGTAAGACCTATGGCAATATGATCAAGTACATCAAGATGACGGCAAGCTCCAATTTCGGGAACATGTTCTCGGTACTTGTAGCCTCCGCTTTTCTGCCATTTCTGCCGATGGTGGCAATTCAGATCCTATTTCTCAACCTGATTTACGACATCTCATGCACGGCCATTCCATGGGATAATGTGGACAAGGAGTTTCTCAGAATCCCAAGGAAATGGGATGCTTCGTCCCTGAGCAAGTTTATGCTATGGATCGGGCCGACAAGCTCGGTGTTCGACATCACCACCTATTTGCTGATGTATTTCGTTATTTGCCCGCAATTCGTGTCGGACGGACTGTTGTTCACCCAAATCGCCGACGGAGCAATAGTTCAATCGGGAATGTTCGCAGGATGGAACATGCAGTTGGCTTATATAGCATTGTTCCAGGCCGGATGGTTCGTCGAGTCCATGTGGACACAGACCCTTGTTATCCACATGATCCGCACCCCGAAAATACCTTTTATACAGAGCCGCGCCTCGATGTCGCTTACGCTGCTGACCTTTACCGGAATAGCCGTTTTGACGGCCATGCCTTTCACGCCTTTCGGTCTTTCCATAGGCTTGGCCCCTCTGCCGACAGTATTTTTCTGGTGGTTGTTATTGACGGTTTTCCTCTACATGGCGCTGGTGACGGTATTTAAGAAAATCTTTATCAGAAGATATGGAGAATTATTGTAATACTTAATTAAAAGGGAGGTCTGTGATACGGCGATCTCCTTTATGGAACTAACGTTATGAGGAGATTGTATTATGACAAAGAGTATCGCAATTATAAAAAATGCGCTATAAGGAAAATTTTGATGACCATAGCGCTTATTGCCTGTTGCCTCGCTGCGACTGCCCGCGAAGACCGTAAACCGTGGTTCGCGGCGGAGTATACCTCCGAATTTCAATCGAACCTGTCGAAAAAATACAATTGGGCTAATCTTCTCTCGTTGCAGGTCGGCTTCTCGCCCTGGAAAAACGGTTCTTTCGAGATCGAAACCCTCTCGGCATTCAAAACACGCAGGGAGAGGATCGCCGGCGATTTTCAGGAATTCTCCAACGTCGAGGAAGACAATATGGCGATCAACCTGTTCCTCACAGGATATAGACACACGTTAGGTGACCTTCTCTTTTTTTTCGCAGGGGTGCGCAATGTGAACAACGATTATTTCACGCAGGAGTATACATCGATATTTACCAACAGCTCGTGCGGCATATATCCCACCCTGTCCAAAAACTATCCGCTGGCCGACCAGCCTCTGTCGGCAATGTGTCTGCATATGGAATTCAATATCACGGACAATCTCCTGCTTAAAAACAGCCTCTATAACGGCACTGCATCGCAACTGACCGACGGAGCGCGCATTTTTAACATAAACCCCCGCAATGACGGCGTGTTTAACATCACCGAACTGAGCTACCTGGCCGGGAAGAAAAAATATGGGCACTATGGCTTAGGATTTGCCGTGGACTACGAAGGCCATGCTGCAAAACCGGAAGGCGGTAAACGGAAATTCAACTATACGATTTGGGGTAGTGTCGAGAAATCTGTATTGAGGTGGGGAGCGGAAACAGAATTGGGTTTCTTGGCGCAGGCATCCGTCGCACCTAATACGGACCTCGAATGCCGTAGATACTCAGGCATCGGAGCGGTTCTTAAAAATATTACCGCCTCGAAGCATGGCGATCATCTGGCTGCTTTTGTCAATCGTGCAATGTTCGGCCACGTCGCCGAAACGGCTATGGAATTCACGTTCAAATACGGACTGAACGACAGGATTACCATCCAACCGACATTCCACCACATCCTGACCGGTAGCAAGCGCTATAACATCGCTCTTATGCGCTTATGCTTTACTTTCGAGAACTAATCAAGACTTCTGCCAGGTTTTGTTAAATTCATTACGATTATATTATTTTGGTGTCGTAGCATGGAAATGCAAACGAAAGGTTCGGTTTTCGTTTTCCGTTCGCAAAACAAGAGGTCTGAGAAATCAGACCTCTTGTTCTTTTATGTCTAAGGGAATCTTATTCGTGCATATCATTTATTTGAATTAAGGCATGATATTTGCATATACAATATAGTGTCAATAGTTCGACATATTTGATTGTTTAATTAAAAAATTTAAACGTATGAGAAAAATTTTTGAGAAAATCGATTTGAAAGCCTTCATGAAAGTGAATGTCTTTCTGACGGGAGTATTCTGTGTAATGCTTGCCGGCATGATTTACATGAAGTCGGTCAATGCAACGGAATCTCTTAGGTGTCCGCCGGGTCCAGGTCCGGAATGCCCTCCGACCGGGATTCATTTTATAGGCCACCCGACCGACCCGCACTGGTTCTACCATTGCATTGAAGGCGTAGGCTACTGCAAGATATGCCCGACAGGCCTTGTTTGGGTTCAAGAGTTTGAATCTTGCAGCTTTCCTCCCACGCCGAACTGGACTTGTCATACCTTGACAACGCCTTCTCTCGGTCGGAACACTTTCTTCTGCGCCACTTGCGATTGGGTGCCTAATACAATGCCTGCCTCAAACGCCACTTTGACAATTTGTTGGTAACAACTAAAATCAAGTTCAAGACTAGTTAACTTTGTTTGACTGACATTAAACCTAAATCTTTTTGTCACATGAAAAAATTATTGATTAAGCTCACCCCCAAGACAATCTTGAACAAGGTGAATCTTGCGCTGACGGGAGTGTTTTGTGTTATGCTTGCGGGCATGCTCTACATGAAATCCGTCAATGCTGCAATGGAATCCTACGTGCCATGTCCGGAGTTCGATGAAGACGTTCTTCCGCATTGTCCGTGGCCTTGCCCCGGATATACGGTCTTTTTCCCTCACCCGAACGATCCTCAGTGGTTTTTCGGTTGCTCGAACGGCGTAGCCTTTTGCTTGCAATGTCCGGCAGGCCTTGCTTGGAATCCGCAATTGGAGACTTGTGATTGGCCTCCTCAACCGAATTTCACCTGTCATAATGCGACAAGACCTTCTGTCGGTCGGAGTACTTTCCGATGTCGCCCTTGCGACTGGGTGCCTGACACAATGCCTGCACCAACCGCTTTGGTGTCAATTTGCTGGTAGTAATTAAACCCAAATTAGCGTTACTCCATGAATACTCATGGAGTAACGCTCTAATTCTAAACTACTTATGAAAAAATTATTGACTAAGTTAACCCCCAAGACAATCTTGAACAAGGTGAACCTTGTGCTTACGGGAGTGTTCTTCGTCATGCTTGCGGGCATGCTCTACATGAAGTCGTTCGTTCCAGTGAATGACCCGGACTGTCCTCCGGTATTTAATCGTCCGCCATGCCCGTATCCGGCCACTGATCACACAGTCTTTTTCCCTCACCCTAATGATCCTCACTGGTTTTTCGAGTGTTTTAACGGGGTAGCATATTGCATGAAGTGTCCGGCAGACCTTGTTTGGAGTGAGGCATTAAATAATTGTGTATTTGGACAGGTCTGCGAAACTGTGACAACATTTTTTCCCGGTCGATATACTTTTTCTTGCTACCCATGTGAATTGGAGCCTAATTCAAGGCCTGTTGCATTCTCTATTACGTTACGTTGTTCGAATTGAATTAATCGTCAATCATGGAGTAACGCTTTAATTCTCAGCTAATTATGAAAAACTTTACATTGTCCTTGATAATTGCTTTTTTTGCATTTTCCGGCTGTAAACGCCATCAAGAACCTGCGCCCGGACCCGACTACATGATTCTCGACAGAGTCGTCTTTATCGAAGGATTCCCTAAAAGTTTCACCTTAGGAGATGGAACGCTCCTCGATTTCTATATTATGAAAGCGAGGAGTCTGAAAATTCAAGATTCGCTGCTAATCGTTTCCGCGGAAGATGACGATGGTTTCTGGGCGTTCTTTTCGCTTCCGGAGCATGAAGATCTTGGGAAATACATAATGAAAGGTCGCGGGCCTAACGAATTTGTATATAGTCCGTTAACAGACAGACAATATTTTTATAAAGAAGCGGGAGAGAGGTTTGCTACCATATACGATCACGACAGAGGAGTCGCATACAAAATTAATATCGGCGAGACTTTGCGTGACCGAAGACTTAGCATAAAGCCGGTCGGTTTTCCGGTGCCGCGTGGAATGTTCGACTTTGTGACGTTGAACGATTCTACTTTCCTCTGCCGAGGACTAAGCGACGACCGTAGACAGCAACCAAGATATTTATTGCAAAACGGCCGCAGAAAGAGCACGGAGAATCTCGACAAACTGAACCTTGCGAGAATACGTCATAACGAGGATCATAATATTCTGAATTCATGGATACAGACGAACCATGACGGCCGCCGGATCGTCGAAGCGTCTATGGATCTGAATTATATCAACCTCTACTCGCTCGACGATTCATTCGGAGTAACGATCTGCATCGGTCGTAAACTCGACAACATCAGCCGGATACAAGACATCGCACCGGAAGACAGAGTTATCAGATACAAGCACTTAAAGGCATACCCCGATTTTTTTGCCGCATTGGACATCAACGAGCTTTTACATAGGGAGTTAATCAAGGGGCCTCGTGATTGCGTTATCCAGTTTTTCGACTGGGACGGCAATCCGCTGGCGGAGTTAAAACTGAATCATCACGTCAGTTCATTCGACATAGATTTCGCAAACGGATATCTCTATACGCTTAATTACATCACAGAGGAGATATACCGCCATGATTTTCGCGAAGTGCTGGATGAGTTGCTTAAATAGCCTTAGGGTTTGTATTCTGTCTCCCGGAAGATGGAAAGAACGCGTATGTCAAATCAGAAAGCTGAACAGATCGGGCTGGTCGTTGAGGTATTCGTAAACGATGCCGTGTCTCGCCATGCGTTCCAGCAGAGGCTCGAAGTCTTCACGGCGTCGTAGCTCGATGCCGACTACCGCCGGCCCCTGTTCACGGCTGTTCTTCTTCGAGTATGAGAAATAGGTAATGTCATCGTCGGGGCCCAGCGCATCGCGCACGAATGAAAGCAACGCCCCCGCGCGTTGTGAGAAACGAATTATGAAATAATGTTTCAGGCCTTCGTGCAGAAGTGAACGTTCGCGGATTTCCTCCATGCGCGTGATGTCGTTATTGCTGCCGCTTACGATGCACACCACGTTTTTGCCCCTGATCTCATCGGCATATTGTTCCAGTGCGGCCACCGACAACGCCCCCGCAGGCTCGACGACGATAGCGCTGCGGTTATACAGGTCGAGAATCGTAGTGCACACCGCTCCTTCGGGCACGGCGACGATGTCGTCCAGCACCCGCCGGCACACCTCGAACGTATACGCGCCTGCACGCTTGACCGACGCGCCGTCAACGAATTTGTCGATATGCGCCAGTTCGACCACCTCACCCGCTTCGAATGCTGCGATCATGTTCTGTGCACCGGCCGGTTCGACCCCGATGATTCGCGTTTCCGGGCTTACTTGTTTTATGTACGCCCCCAGCCCTGCCGCAAGTCCGCCGCCGCCGATAGGGATGAACATAAAATCGATGCCCGTACGGCAATCCTGCATTATCTCGATTCCCATCGTCGCCTGTCCCTCGATAATCTTAGGGTCGTCGAACGGGTGAATGAACATGCGTCCGGTCTCGGCGCAGAACCGTTCGGCTTCGGCATTAGCCGCATCGAACGTGTCGCCCGCAAGCACTATGTCGACCCACTCGCGCCCGAACATCCGCACTTGTTCGATTTTCTGGCGCGGCGTGGTCGTGGGCATATATATCGTGCCGTGAATTTGAAGTTTGTTACACGAGAATGCAACGCCTTGCGCATGGTTGCCTGCGCTGGCACATACTATGCCCGTTTTGGTTTCTTCGGGCGTGAGGCTCTTTATCTTGTTCAGCGCACCGCGTATTTTATACGAACGCACCCGTTGCAGGTCTTCGCGTTTCAGAAACACGTTCGCCCCGAAGAGTTCCGAGAGTGGTTCGTTTTGTTGCAGTGGCGTGGCGGCCACATCACCGTTCAACGCCAGTCGCGCCTGCGTAATATCGTGTATCGTAGGAAAATAGGACATGTTTTTATGAGTTGTTTTAATTCTGTCATTCCTTGTCGCGCTACGCGCTCGCTCGGAATCTATCGTTAGTCTTGTTTTACTACTAAACTAGCGATAGATTCCTCCGTCCCTGCGGGACGTTCGGAATGACGCGTACGCGTGTTAATTATTTTCCGGTCTAAGACTTCTTACCGTTTTCCCTGCCTGCCACATTTCGCTTTCATGGAGTTCGCGCAGTTCTTCTTCCAAGCGCATGCGATAGTCCGGACGCGAGTTACTGTCTATCGAAAGCTGAGCCTCGCGTCCCGACTCCACTTCGTCGTAGAGTTCTTCGAACAGCGGCTTTGTCACATCGCGAAACCGCCGCCACCAATCGAGTGCGCCGCGCTGCGCCGTCGTCGAGCAGTTGGCGTACATCCAATCCATACCGTTTTCGGCGACCAGCGGCATGAGGCTTTGCGTAAGTTCTTCGACCGTCTCGTTGAACGCCTCCGACGGCGAGTGACCGCGCTCACGCAGTGTGTCATACTGCGCCACAAATAGACCTTGCAATGCGCCCATCAGCGTGCCGCGCTCGCCCGTAAGGTCGGAGTAAACTTCCTTGCGGAACGTGGTTTCGAACAGGTAGCCCGACCCGACGCCGATGCCCAGCGCCGTGACACGCTCCACTGCGCGCCCCGTTGCATCCCGATAGACGGCATAGCTCGAATTCAGCCCGCATCCGGCCAGGAACAGTCGCCGCAGCGACGTCCCCGACCCTTTCGGTGCGACGAGTATTACATCCACGTCCGGCGGCGGGATGATACCCGTACGGTCGCTGTACGTTATTCCGAAACCGTGCGAGAAACAGAGCGCTTTGCCTTTTGTCAGGTGGCGCAAAATGGTCGGCCATGCATCGATTTGTCCCGCATCCGACAGCAGATAAAGAATGATCGTTCCGCGCCGCGCCGCCTCGTCGATGTCGAAAAGCGTCTCGCCCGCCACCCAGCCATCGGCTACGGCCTTGTCCCAACTTTTCGACCCGCTGCGTTGCCCGACTATCACATCGAAGCCGTTATCGCGCAGGTTCAGAGCCTGTCCGGGGCCCTGTATGCCGTATCCTATCACGGCTATCGTTTCGTTTTTCAGCGATTCGCGTGCTTTGCCGAGTGGAAATTCCTCACGTGTGACAACGTTTTCCTCAACGCCGCCAAAATTCATCTTTGCCATTATTTTTCTTCTTTACAGGTTATGCTTATTACGTCCCACATCGAGCCTAATTGCGCCGCCAATCGTTGCATGGTTTCCTGTGGCACGTGAGCCATAATGGTTATCGTTATGGCCTCAGGCGTGGTTTTTTCGGTGTTCAGGCTCTCGATATTGACATGTCGTTTCAGGAACGCCGAAGTGATCTTGTTCAGCACGGCAATACGATTCTCTATAACTGCCGTGATTTTATACGTCTTTTCCATCGTCATGTTTTTTGTTGCATTAATATATCATCCAACGCCGCTCCGGCGGGTATCATCGGAAAAACGTTCTCTTCGTTCTCTACAACGACTTCCAGAAAATACGCGCCTTTAGCGGCAAGCATCTGCCCGACCGCGCTGTCCAGCTCGCAGCGGCTTTCGACGCGTCGGGCGGGAATACCGTAAGCCGCCGCGATTTGCAGGAAATCGGGGTTCGCCATCTCGACGAACGAGTATCGGCGGTCGAAGAACATCTCCTGCCACTGGCGCACCATGCCCAAGAAACTGTTGTTGAGTAGCACTATTTTCAGTCCTACGTCCGACTGCATGACAGTTCCCAGCTCTTGCAGCGACATTTGCAGCCCGCCGTCGCCGACGAACAGCACCACCTCACGGTCGGGGCGTGCGACTTTTGCGCCGATCGCAGCGGGCAGTCCGAAACCCATCGTCCCCAACCCGCCGGATGTAATCATACTGCGCGGGCGCACAAACCGCGAGTAGAGCGCGCTGAACATCTGGTGCTGCCCTACGTCGGTGACGACCAGCGCCTCGCCGCTACCAAGCCGCGCTACGGCATCGACCGCCGCCGCCATGCCCAGATATCCGTCCCGTAACGCCGTTCGGCGCGAAGTATCGGCGGCTTTCAGTCCTTCGATAAACCTGTGCCAATCGGCACGGTCGCGGTTCTCAATGCGTGGCGTGAGAGCCTGTGCTGCCTCGCGCGCATCGCCGATCAGCGGTATATCCACGCGCACTGTTTTGCCTATTTCCGCGCGGTCGATCTCCACGTGTATGATCTTCGCATGCGGGGCATACCTGGCGACATTGCCGGTCACGCGGTCGCTGAAACGCATCCCGATCGCCAGTATCACGTCGGCGTTCTGCGTCATCAGATTCGGCGCATAATTGCCGTGCATCCCGACGTTTCCATGAAACAGCCGATGCCCGGTCGGGAATGCCGAGATGCCCAAAAGCGTCGAGACCACAGGAATATTCCCCGCCTCGGCCAATGCGCGCACATCGTCTTCCGCACCCGCGAGCGTTACGCCCTGCCCGACGATAATCATCGGCCGGGCGGCGGTGTTTATCGTTTCGGCTGCCTCTGAGAGGAAAGCCTCCGTGTACTCGGAGCGGTATTTTTCCAGCTCCGGACGTGGTACATGCGGCACGTATTCGTACTCCGTACACTCTGTCTGGGCATTGCGCGTGATGCTCACCAGCACCGGGCCGGGTCTCCCGCTACGCGCTATATGGAACGCTTTGGCGATTACGGGCGCAACCTCGCGGGCATGTGTGATTTCATAGCTCCATTTCGTGATCGGGTTGGTGATGCTGATCGTGTCGGCCTCCTGAAAAAAATGCGTCCCCAGATTGTCCTTTGCCACTTGCGCCGTGATGCATACGATGGGAGTGGAGTCCATCTGCGCGTCGGCGATGCCTGTGATGAGGTTCGTCGCTCCCGGCCCGGCCGTCGCAAAACATACCCCCACACGTCCCGATGCACGCGCATAGCCCTGTGCGGCATGTACCGCTCCCTGCTCATGGCGTACCAGAATATGGTTCAGCCTGTCGCGATAGTCGTAAAGCGCGTTATACAGCGGGATTATCGATCCGCCCGGATATCCGAAAACGTCTTCTACGGCTTCGGCCGACAGTGAGCGCAATAATGCCTCAGCGCCCGTTATTTCCTCTTTTTTCATATTCTTTATCATTAATATATTAGCCTCACCGCGCCTTTATCTGCCGACGAAACGAACGTAGCGTATGCTTTCAGGGCTGCCGACACATGACGATCGCGCCGCGCGGGTTTCCATCCGTCCGGGCCGAGCGCTTCCATCTGCCGTCGCCGCGCTGCCAATTCGTGTTCCGAAATATCGAGATGCAGCCGCCGTTCGGGTATGTCGATAGTTATGCTGTCGCCGTCTCGCACGAGCGCGAGCGCACCTCCCGCCGCCGCTTCGGGCGAAATGTGCCCCACCGAAAGCCCCGAACTGCCGCCCGAAAACCGGCCGTCGGTGATCAGTGCACACTGTTCGGCGAGACCGACCGATTTCAGATAAGAAGTCGGATACAGCATCTCCTGCATACCCGGCCCGCCACGCGGTCCTTCGTAGCGTATCACTACCACATCGCCGCCCTTGACCCGACCACTGAGAATGCCTTCCACCGCCGCGTCCTGCGATTCGAAAACTACCGACCGACCGGTGAATCCGGCAACCATTGTCTCCGCGACGCCCGCCGTCTTCACGATCGCACCGCCCGGCGCAAGATTACCGTACAGCACCGCCAGACCCCCGTCCGAAGAGTAGGCGTGCGCCACATCGCGGATACATCCCGCCGCACGGTCGGTGTCGTGTGTGTCATAATACCGCTCCTGCGACCCCATTTCCCGCGACGGCACACCTCCCGGCGCGGCGAGATACAGTCCGCCCATATAGTTTTGCGCGATCGCTTCGCCGAGCGTCGGATAGTCCACCCGCCCGACACCGGTATCAAGCAGCCCCACTTTCTGCAACTCATACATGATTGCAAGGACACCTCCCGCGCGGTGCACATCCTGAATATGGTAGCGGCCGTTCGGCGAGACCTTGCACAGCACGGGCGTGCGGCGCGAAAGGGTGTCGATGTCGCGCATCGTGAATTTCACACCCGCCGCCTCACGCGCTATCGCCAACAAATGCAGCACCGTGTTGGTCGAACCGCCCATCGCGATGTCGAGCGTCATCGCGTTCAGGAATGCCGCGCGCGTGGCGATATTGCGCGGCAGCACCGACTCATCGCCATCAAAATAATACCGCTGCGCGTTTCGCACTATCAATTCCGCCGCTTGCAAGAAAAGCCCGCGCCGCCGCGCATGTGTGGCCACGAGCGTCCCGTTGCCGGGCAGCGCAAGTCCCAGCGCCTCGGCAAGACAGTTCATCGAGTTGGCCGTGAACATCCCCGAACAACTGCCACATGTCGGACACGCCGCCTGTTCGATCGCCGCCAGCTCCGCGTCGCTCACCGCCGCATCGCCACCCGCAACCATCGCGTCCACTAAGTCGAGTGCGCGCCCGCCGTGCACTCCCGCTTCCATAGGCCCGCCCGACACGAAAACCGCCGGAATATTCAGCCGCATAGCCGCCATAAGCATTCCGGGCGTGATCTTGTCGCAATTCGAAATACATACCATCGCGTCCACCGCATGAGCCTCGCACATATACTCCACGCTGTCGGCTATAACCTCGCGCGAAGGCAGCGAATAGAGCATCCCCGCGTGCCCCATTGCAATGCCGTCGTCTATGGCGATGGTGTTGAACTCCGCCGCAAAGCAGCCCAGCTCTTCGATGCGCCGCTTCACCTCCTGTCCGATATTGTGCAGGTGCACATGGCCGGGGACAAATTGAGTGAATGAATTTACGACGGCTATTACCGGTCGCCCCATCTGCTCGTCGCGCATACCGTTCGCGCGCCACAGGCTTCGCGCCCCCGCCATCTTGCGACCCTCTAAGGTTCGCGTGCTTTTAAGTTTTTTCATCGGTTATAAGGCTATAAAAAGCCCGCTGCGACGGTCTCGAAGATCCTGTCGCAGCGGGCTTATAATCTGTGTGTGTTATGCGTACGCTCGGATCTCCTAAGTCTGGATAATAATAATAGCAATAATAATCGCAGCGATGGCTACGACCGATACATTGCTAATAATATTCCGGGATACTCCGAACATAATTATCTGATTACACTGACGCAAAAATAGATAAAAAGTGCCTCGCGGCACTCGCATGAATGACTTTGACCAGGCAAATATACGAAAAATTCTGGAATTCTGACTTTTCGTGATATTTTTTCAGAAAATGCCACTGCCGAGCACAAATGAATGAGATTCTTTTAAGTTATTCTGCCGTTATTACTTCTTTTTCTTGTGCTTCCGCATTGTGTTGCCGGCGATATACGGACGGCGTAAGAGCGAATTCTTTCTTGAACAGTTTGATAAAGTGCGATGTGTTCCGAAAGTTACACTCATTGCCTATCTCGACAATGGACTTACCGGTGGAAATAAGCAAAAGACGTGCGTGAGCAAGCCTTTTGCGAATCATCCATTTATGCGGAGACTCCTTGAATTGTCGCCTGAAATCCCTTTTGAACGACGTGGGGCTGCGATTCGTTTTGAGTGCAAGTTCTTCGACGGAGTAGCCGGTGAAGATATTATCCTGTACGATCTGTTTGAAATTTTCGCGCATCATATCGCTGTTTTCCAGTACCTTACCATGAATGCAGCACTTCGGATTAGAGACGATCAGGCAGATCAGCTCCATCATTTTCAACGTTTCGGCCGCTGTGTCATTCGACGCGAATATTTCGTCTTTTATATACCTGTCCAGTGTCGTAAAATAGCTGCGTATGGCACGCCATGCGGGATATACAATATCTGTCCGTCCATAACATTCATCACAAACGTGATGTTCCGAGATCGTGAGACCCAGATTCATGCTCAGCAACGTAAGACAGCTGTTAAGTTGCTCAGGTGTGAAGTAAACAACTATCTGTTCGAACGGTTGTCCGCCTTCCGGAATGTAATCCATGCAGTGATGGCCGCTCGGAAGATAAAAAAGATTACCGGAAGATATTTCGATTGCCGTATCGCCGGAATATATCAGCTTTCTGCCACGCATTACAAACCCTATCGCATGACGCGAGAACATGAACGAGCGAATACCCACTCTCTCGGACTGTGAATATCTGACAATAGCGGATTGTCGCGCCGTTGTTCTGCTGATACTCTTGGCCATAATTGCAATAGTATAAATATCCTTACGATATAGTAAATTTATCACGGCAAAGATACAATCAGATGTTCTATTTTACAATATGTAATTATTTAATTTATCAACAAAAAACGCCTGTTTCTCATTTACATAGCGAATGAACCGTAAAAATTGATATCTTTGAGAAGAAAAATAAAGAATAACGGTCATGAAAAAAGCGGTTTTATTGCTCTCTTTCGTTATGATAACGGCGGCGGTGGGCGCAAAAATAAATAATCAACCGGTAGAGCGGCGAGCTGAAATCGAGTTCGCCCAGACCGAGCACAATTTCGGGGTTTTGGCCGAACGTGGCGGACGGGTAAGCCACACGTTCAGGTTCACGAACACAAGCGACCGGCCCATCGTTATTAAGCGTGTTGTTGTGACGTGCCGGTGCGTGTCGTATGATTTTTCTAAAAGACCTGTCGCTCCGGGGGATACGGGTGAAATAACGATCACGTTTAATCCGCGGCGGCAATCGGGGGTATTTTATAAGGTAGTGCAGGTGTTCGCCAGCACCGCCGAGGAGTTACATCTGTTGATCGTGCGCGGCGAAGTGTCGAGATGATTATTTTTATTTTTTATATTCATTTAATAAATTTAAAATAACAATAAAAATAATACGCGTTAAAACTGTCGATAACTTTCATGTGCAGTTATTACAGTAAAAATACCCAATAATTATCAACAATATATTATCATACTAAAACATTGGTAATCAGGTTTTCAGGGGTGTTATCAACAACTATAAAAATAAACTCTCAATATCTTAACAGTCTGTTTTCATACACAAATCCAATACCGCTATCGTCGATAAATCGATTATCGATTCTGATAAATTTCATTAGGATTTACGTTATATATTTTTATACACCACGTATTCCGACTATCAAACAGTTCAGGCGATAATCGTATTAAAACATTTTAACAGCCTTATCACAGTTTGTCAACACTCTATTGTCGGTTTGTAAACAACACGCGTGCATGTAAAATCCCCCTTTATCACTAAGGATAAAGGGGGATTTCGAATTCACTACACCTAAGGCGACTACTTGCTCGGCACGCCGTTCGGAACGAGACGGTTATCACCCCACCAGTCATCCCATGGCGCTGGTTGCGCTCCCGGTCGGCCGTCCTCGATGAACAGGTCGGTGAAGTGGCTGCCATATCTTGAAGCGTTACCAACGTAGAACATCAGGTTATCGAGGAATACATCACGGTTGCCCGTCAGGTTGCTATTGTTCCAGAATACCTGCGATTCGCCGAGGTATAGGAAGCGGTTCTCCGGGTCGATGATCAACTGCGCCTGGTTGGCATTGTTGGTCTTGGTCATCATAACGACTGCCGATACAGGCCACGGACCCGGAATTATTGTATTTATACCGTCGTTGTGGAAACTTGACACCTGCGAGGCTGTCAGCGGTCTGTTGCCGCGCTCCATCAGGAACTGGTATACTTTCGTCTGTGAAGAAAGCGTTTCGGCGATATGCACGTTAGTACTATTGACACCGTATACGAGGTTGTTATACCCTGCCCTTCTGAACGGCGAGTTAGGATTATTCACCGCATTCAGCGAACTTGACTGCGATACGATCGCGACAAATCCGTCTCTGACGTTTATAAAGTCATGAACGCTTGCCCAATCCCAGTTCGTTGCAGCGGTGTTCGACTGCTGCGGCACGACGTGCAGATAAGTAATATCCGTGGGAACACTGACAGTGGTAATATTAGTAGTGCCGCTGGGAACTCCGTTGGCATGTGTATAGCCTGGAATTGTTGCCAATGCCGCCGTCCACCCTTGATTATATTCTCCAGAGGCGGTACTGATCAGACCCCAGCTCTGGTCGTTGCCCCTCATGTTGAAGCTCCTCACCGGACGTGATGTCAGCGGAGTTTGGGCAACTTCGAGAATCCTTGTCATGCTTCCGCCTATGGTTACCGTAACTTTTACCGAGATCGGAATATCGCGGTTCGGATAGTAAACCTTCGGGAAACGCACGCGGAACTGCGTAGATACGGGATAAGTCTGACCCTCCACAAGCGGATTGCCATTCTGGTCCACGAGCGTAGCCGTGTGATGCAATAGGGTGCGTCCGTCGCTGAGCCATACGATGTCGGGAGTAATGACTGCCGACCACATCATCGATGCATCCGCATCGACTCTGATAGCCGGGGTCTGACCGCCCACAGTCGGAACATTGGGTACGGAGTTCGGTACAAGAGCTACGTTAGCCGGTTGTTGGAACAGCGTAATGTCAGTATACGTGCTCGGATCGGCCGTGAGCGAAATGCGCAGTACAGCCGAAAGTTGGCGTCCGAAAGTATTGACACCGTTGGCCGAAACCGTTACCGTATTGTTGTTCTCGTTCGTAGCGTCGTAATTTGACACGACGGAGAAGAGGCTTGGGTCGCTGTGTGAGCCGCTCGCTATGATGGTTGCCGTCCATGGCTTGATCACCGAATTATCATCGACCCAGCCGGGTAGTACAATGAACGTATCGACGTTGCTCGCACCCGGAATTACGACCAGATTACCTGCGCCGTCGAATGTCACGTTGGTCTGGTCGTCCGGCAGCAGGTTGATATCTCCCGCAGCAGATTGCGACAGGCGCACTACGGCCGAATAGTTGTCGGGGTCTTTGTTGAGCGAAACCACTATAAATGCGTCGCGTGTGCGTCCCGTATCGTTAATGGTATTGGTATAAACGCGGAAACGGTTGTCTGCGACCAGACCGCTCGTACTGGCCAGCATTTTAAGAGGATTCGTCGGATTGGGAACAGCGTTGAACGAGAACCCGTCCATGTAGAGCTGCGCCGTCCATGTTCCGCTAGCCTCGACGCGGAGCAATCCCGACGGTATGCCCGCAAACGACAGGAAGCGCGGAAGGCCGCCGTCGGGCAGGAAAACCCGCAGATGGTCGTCCGCAATACCCGATTGAATGATAGTCATCGATGTCTCCAATCCGGCGAACGAGAGAACGATAACGCCACGGCGTTCGGTCTCGTCGAGGCCCAGCGGGTCGGCTTCGATCACGAGTGTATTGCCGTCCAGTCGTGCGCGGATATTGTTACCCGCGGGCGTGTAGGTCTGGCTGCGCACTGCGAGCGGCGAAGCGTCGGAGAGCGACGTGAACGTATAGATCGAAAACGTCGAAGTGCTGGTTTCGCGTCCGACCTGGATCAGTTTAGTCGGTATGGAAAGTATGCTGAAATCGTCGCGCACGATCAATCCGTTGTCATCCAGATTCCATGTGCCGATGGTATATTCGATAGTGTTGCCTTGTCCGATATAGGCCAGTTCTTCGTTCGGCGCACCGGGCCCCGAAACGCTGTTTATGGTCAGTCTGTAAGCATGGTTGCGCCTGAGCACTTGCGAATTACCGTCATGGACAATATTCGCGCGGTAGTATGTAGTCTCGGTCTCGCCGCGTTTGCGCAGACCGATGATCAGACACGTGCTCTGATTGTCGAAGCGTTCGGGCGAAATCACCTGATTTTCAAAAACATACAGGCCGCCGCGAATGTTGCCTAACAGATAGCCGAGTCCGTCGATACCTGATACGGAGGTTTCGTTTTCGGAGTTGTTCACACCGTAATACCTGCGTATGCGGGAAGCGGAGGAAGAGTAGTCCAGGATGCCTCCCGGCCAGACTGAGGCAGAAGGGTAGCCATTCCACGCCGTTGCCGAAACGAGGTCATAAGTCTCGCGGGTATTATTCACCACGTCGAGACGTGCCTGAGTGCGCGAAAGTGTCAGGTTGAGTTGTGTCTGCCCTGCCGACTTCACTATACGGCCGCTCATGAGCAGTCCGTTGGGGTCTATCGGTGTGCCGGCCGCGACCCATCCGCGCGCTTCGAACATAACCTGATCTTCGGTCAGACCATCCCACTGATTCATCCACATATCGATCGTCATACCATCGCCCACGTAACGCACGTCGTTGATGTTGGCGACAGCCAGTATATGGTAAGCCGCATCGGGGTCGATTATCGTGCCGCTGAGGTCGATGTCGGCGATCCGCGTCTGAACGTTCATATTAATGAAATCTTCCGTCAATGCTACCTCGACCCAATCTATCAACTCGCCCTGACGGAAGTCGTTAGGCTCGAAGAACATCAGATAGAGGCTGCTGATCAGATCTTCGCCATCCTCTGCATTGACCATCGCACGCGTCATGGCGGCCGAGCGCGTTGCTCCGCTGTTGCCCGTGTCGAGCGCAAGGCCCTCTACGTTTACCTGCAAGCGCAGTGTACCCTGACGCGATTGTTCCCCGTCTCCGTGCCACCGCTCAGAAGAGCAAGCGCCCGCGAAGAGCAGAGCTGCCAGTATCGTTAGTGAAAACAATATCCTTTTCATATTTATCCGTATGCTTTAATTTTTCGTCTTTCTGCGATTATGTGCGCGTGCGGCGGTTTTCGTGCCGCACGTGCTAGGTTCGGTTTATTTACTCGGTACGCCGTTTGCAGACATGCGGTTAGCTCCCCACCAGTCATCCCATGGAGCGGGCTGGCTGTTCGTACGACCGTCTTCTATGAACAGGTCGGTGAAATGGCTGCCGTATTTCGAAGCGTTGCCAACATAGAACATCAGGTTATCGAGGAATATCTGACGGTTGCCCGATACGTTGCTGCTGTTCCAGAAAATCTGCGATTCGCCGATGTAGAGGAATCGGTTTTCGGGGTCGATGATAAGCTGCGCCTGATTGTCGTTGCTGGTCTTGGTCATCATAATGACTGCCGACGCAGGCCACGGGCCGGGTATCACAGTATTGATCCCGTCGTTGTGGAAACTTTGCACCTGGGCAGCTGTCAGAGGCCTGTTGCCGCGCTCCATCAGGAACTGGTAGACCTTCGTTTGCGAAGAATGCGTCTCGGTGATCTGTACATTGTTGGAATTGACCCCGTATACAAGATTATTATATCCTGCCATTCTTATGGGCGAGTTAGAGTTGTTCACTGCGTTTAGCGCACTCGACTGTTGTGCGATCACGACAAATCCGTCTCTGACGTTTATGAAGTCATGAACAACTGCCCAGTTCCAGTTCGTTGCAGCGGCATTCCCCTGCTGCGGCACGACGTGCAGATAGCTCACCGTGGGATTGACCGATGTGGTGGTCAGGTTGCCGTTCGTGGAAAGACGGCTATAACCGGGGATCGTTGCCAGTGCGGCATCCCATGCCTGATTGTAAGTATTACCCAGCGCACCCCAGTTCTGACTGCTGCCTATGATATTGAAACTCGTCATGTTGTTAGGCATAAGCGGGTTCTGAGTAACGCGGATCGTCTGGGTCATACCTGCGACCGTCACCGTAACGTCGGCAGAGATCGTAATCTGGCGGTTAGGGTAGTAAACCTTCGGGAATGCTACGTAGAATTGCGTCGCCATGCTGTATGTCGCGAGTGGGTCGACCTCTCCGCCACCCTGGATGAAGAGTTTAGCCTCGTGCTGCACCAGTGTGCGTCCGTCGCCGGCCGTGCCGCCGTTGGTCACGATAGCGGCCGACCATTGCAATGAAGCATCTCCCACGACCGAAATCGGCTGTGTGCGTCCGCCAACATATCCGACTGCGGGAACGGTGTTCGGCGACAAATTGATGGACATGGGCTGCTGTACAAGACGTATATCGACAAACGTGCTAGGGTTGGCCACCAGGAATATTCTCAGCGTTGCCGTGCGCTGGCTGCCCGCGAGATTCATACCCACAGCGCTGACCGTTAGGCTGTTGTCTGCGGGGTCGGTCAGACTGTGAATATCCGTGACACTGAAATAACTGTCCGAACCTGCCGGAAGAAGTTCCCAATCCCATTCGGCTATTGTGACGCTATCGTCCGGGTTCACTATTTCGCTCGGGCGAACATTAAATGTCGTGGTCGTGTTGTTCGGGACTGCCGCCAGTCCTGTCCCTGCGCCGTTGAATGTCACGGTCGTCTGGTTCGGCACGACGCTGATACCGCCTGCCGGAGCCTGCGATATGCGGAACACTACGGCATGGTGTTCGGGATCGTCATCCAGCGTTACGACGATAAACGCCTCGCGCACCGTCGCATCGGGATTTGCGCTGTAAGTGAATATCTGAAAACGGTTATTATTGATCAATGCGGCATCAGCCGGTTCTGCGCTCGAAATCACGTTGCGAATGACCCCTAATGACGTGCCTCCAAAAGAGAACCCATCGGGTGCGTCGGTAAATATCTCGGCCGTCCAGTCACCCGATGCTTCTACGCGAATCCAGTCTGATGCGATACCCGCAAACGGTGCAAAGCGCGGTATGTTCGCTCCACTTGGCAAATGCACTTTAAGAAAATTATCGGCAATGCCGCTCTGTATCACATTTACCGTCGCTTCGAGTCCGGCGAATCCGAGCGTTATCGTGCCGAGACGTTCAAGCTCGCTCTCGTCGAGTGCCGTGGCAATGATCGTAAGCACGTTGCCCGAAAGGGTGGCGCTTGTCTGGTTATTCGCCGGAGTGTAGCTCTGGCTGCGGATCGACAGCGGCGAGACGGGATTAGTGCTGTTCGTGAAAACGAATATCTGATGTGTCGAAATTCCGCCGGCGCGTCCTATGCGCACGGTCCGGGACGGTATCGAAAGGATACTGCTGCCATCCTGCACGATTACGCCGCTGTTGTCCAAGTCCCAGTAGTTGATAACATAGTCCAACTCGGTCGGGTTCGGGTCGTCGTAGGCCTCCTGCCATGTCGTGTGACCCGGACCGCCGACGTTGTTGATCGTCAATCGGTAAACGTTATTGCGTTTCAGGATCTGCGCGCCTTCGGTCGGTGTGATATTGGCACGGAACCAGCCTTCTTCGAGCGTGGTACGGTCGCGCAGCAGAATGAGCAATGTGGTGGTGAAGTTATCGTTCTGCACGGGCATCGGCACTTGGTTCTCGAAAGCATAGAGGCCGCCCATGATGTCGCTTTGCGGGTTGGGGTTCGTGTACCCGTAGTACATGGGTATACGCCCGACGCGGTTAGTGAAATCCATTTCCCCGCTGTTCCATATCGATGATGCGGGATAAGCGTTGTGGATTTGCACTCCGACAAGGTCGTATCCATCCTTCACGCCGTTCAGAACGTCGAAACGCACCTGATTACGCGTGAGGATCAGATTTAAGTGAAACTGGCTGTGAGCCTTCTCCACGCGGCCGTTCATCAACAGTCCGGAGGGTTGGATCGCGAAGCCCGTGGTCGTCCACGCCAAAGCCTCCCGCATCACGTCGCGCTCGGTCTTGGTGGCCCACTGGAACATCCAGCTCTCGACGCTCATGTTGTTCAGGTAGCGGTTGCCCGCCACCCCGTCGATATTTGCAATAGCCAGCACGTTATAGGCATCGAGAACGTCGATATCCGTGTCCATAAGGTTGATATCGAACCTCGTATGCATCATAAGCGGTCCTTCTATCTTTACATAATCGACAAAAGAGCCGTTGCGTCCCGGATCGGCCTCAAAAAAGAGCAGATACAGGTCTCCGATCTGATCTTCTCCCGGCTGGGGAGCTACGGAGGAGCGCGTCTTCGCATATTCGACGTCCAGACTGTTCGCCGTGACATAGACCGAGAGCGTATTGGCTTTGCCGCCGGGCAGTTCATCGCCCTTAAATATCTCTGTAACGCAGGACCCGAGCAACAGGGCGGAGAGTCCCAAGAACGCAAACATTAATCGTTTCATATCGTTATTTCGCTTTTCTTTTTATTATTCCTAAACGTACGAACAGGCCCTAAAAATCCTGATCTATATCGCCGCCGTCTATCCAGTCGTTCTTTTCGTTGGTACGCTGCACGATCGTGATTGTGAACGTTATTCGCTTGGTCGTAACCGTAAGCACCGAGGGGTTATCGGTCGCCCCGGGATCGTGGTCTTGCAGTGCGGTGAACTCGAAGAACGTCTCGCCGCCCGTCCCCGTCTTTATCTCGGCGCGGAAACGACTGTTCTCGATCAGAAGCGGATTGCCGCTGTCGGGCAGCGCGCCGCCATTGTTGAGGGCGAGAGTGAATTCGCTGAACGGGATATTGGTGTGGAAGTTGATTTTGTCCGTAGAATTCGCGTTACGGTATACCACCGCCATGCGTGTTTCCCTGTCCTCGAATTCGCGGCTGTTGTCGCTCGCACGCAGCGTCAGGAAGTCCGGCCCGTCGATGAAGATATCGTCCGTGTCGCCGTCGTTCCAGTCGTATATCTTGGCCTCCATGTTCATGGCTGCCGAGTTGTAAGCTGTTTCCACGCTGGTGTACCCTGCTCCGGTTACGCTCACGATCGCAAAAGAATAGATATAGTTGCGCAGAACGTTGAGTAGCGCGCCCTCGCGGATAAAATCGAGGCGGTAGAACGTTTCCGTTGTGCTGCCGTTATATTTACCGCCCACTACGAGCGCCATGCGGTCGGTATGGTTCGTATCGCCTGACGTGCCGCCCATCACCACATTGGCTTCGGGCGTATAGATAGTGCGCACGAGCGAGTTTCCGCCCGTAACGTTGTATGCAAAGAGACTCTGCGATTCGGCGAGTGTGAACTTATCGCTAAGGGCCGTGTTGGGAATAGTCGGCGCGGTGACCGTCCCTGTCCCGCGGTTGTCTGCGCTCGGCACGACGGCGTATGTCTTGTTGGCGCGAATGACATAGACGCTCGTAAGTTCGAACAGAGCCGGCAGAATCGTCTCCGCAACCGCGACGTCGATGCGCGCTATTGCACGCATAAGCACTATCGGAGCGATACTCACGCCGGGTTGCAGTTCGACCGGGACGCTCTCGCCCCACATGGGCATATAAACCGCTCCGACGGTGTACATCGGACCCGTGATTGCGCCCCTTATCGCCGCCATAATATCCGCATAGGCCAGCGAGGGAATTGTTGCCTCTACTGCGGCAAGCGTAAAGCCTCCGAGCGAAGAAAGTATCTGATAGTCGGCATTTGCCAGCACCACGACCGTGTAAGTGTCGGTGGCGTTGGCGCTTTTGGGAAGCCGCGCGGTGAACGTCCCTTCGCCGCTCATTCCTGCGGTGCTGCTGCCTGCCGAGATATTGACGTTTTCTGCGGCAATGATGTCGGCTGCCAGCTTGCCTGTATTGTTAAATACCAGAACGTTTATATTGCTCACGGCATTTTCGTCTGCGACCGTAAGCGCGCGCGTTGTGGTCGGAGCGGCGGAGTAATTGCCGGGGATCTTAAAGCGCAGTGTTATGCCGGCATCGCTGCCGGGGGTTTCCGCGCCCGTAAATCGCTCTTTGGAGCACGAGCCGAACGAAAGCACGACTGCGGCGGCGAGCAACATATTAATAACTCTCTTCATAACTCTATGGTCTTTTTCTCGTTTTTTATTAGGTCGTGGCATGTTGGCGCACGGCGATCTCTTGTGTTCGTGAACCGGCTTTTATCGTGAAGCTGCCGTTTAGCTGCGCAGCAGAGACGTTAGAGTCGGCGGTAACTTCGACCGTATTGCCGACGCGCACGGCGGTCAGCCATGCCGGCGAACCGGAAGTATCCAGCGTCCAGCCGCCGGGATGGTCGGTATAGACATTGATGATTTGTGCCGGAGCGCCTGTGGCAGGCACTTCAACGCCCGTCCGGTCGACCACAAGGCGGTAGTCGCCCAGATATATGTCATCGAGGTCGGCATCGTTCCAGTCGAGTATCTGCGCCGTGATCTCCAAATCGTCGTCCTCGACGGTGGCTCTCAGTTCGAGCAGTGTGTTGCGCGCGAGCGAGTAACCGCCGCCGGCGGGAAGTCCTATCGCGGCAGTCTTTACAATCGCGCCGCTGTTAAACATCACTCGTAGCGAAAGACCCTTTGCGGCGTCGGTGACGGGTGTAAACAGCGTTTCGGGCAAAATGATTCGTTCGTAGGTCACCGTGCGATTGCCGTCGATGTCGGGTGCGGAGATAAATCCGAGTTCGGCGTCGGCAGTTTCACTTGCAACGAATCCTTCATATGCCGCTACGCGTGATGCGCTGTTGTCCATGCCCGGAAGCAACCACGAAAGGGCCGGAATACCGCCGATGCCTGTCGTTTTGCCGTCCCATATCCCGTATTGGTAGGAATTGAGCGTAATCACCAACCGCAGTCTTATACCCGCACGGGTTACGGTCACCGGCCATGTGCCGGTGTACTCGCGCGGCAGGCCGTCGGCGGGGTCTATGAACGCTACGTGGTCGTCGCCCTTTACTTCGACGTTGCGGATGATCGTGACCATCGGTATATCTTTGTCTGCATCGAACGCACTACGCGCGATGTTCAGGGCATAGAATCCCGATATGTTGCTCACTCCGCTGTTGAGCGTGGCGTTCAGCGCGGTATCGGATGTCCCGTTGACTATGAAGACGAAGTCGAAAACACCGGTCGTGATCTCCACCGGAACGGGCATCGTCGTGGGCGGAATGTCGAACGTAAAGTTCCACGCCGCTCCGCCGGTGCTCATAAGCAGTCCGGTGGCGGAATTGTATACCATCACTCTCAGATGGTTTATGTTGCGGTCGGCACTCGTACCCGGATCTGTGGCGCGGGTGGCGTGTGTCGCACCAGGGTCGAACGAAACGACGACCGGAATACCCCGCGTTTTATCGTCGCCGTTCTCGGGCGCGGTCTTAACGCATGAACCCGCTACGAAAGCCGCGACGCAAAGCGTAAGTATTATGGACAAAAACTTTTTCATACAGCTCATGTGACTAACCCATAATTTTGTCATTATCCTCGATATATTCCCAGCCGTTCACGTCCAGTACCAGACCCACGCCGGCCTCGAATTTCAGCGGTACGGTGAATTCGAATATGCTGCCGAAGTCAGGCGCGACGCCGGTCTGGTCCGTGTAGGACGCTATGATCATCATCATAAGATCGGCGGTCGCATTGGCGCTCGCCGGACGCGGATAGAGCCGCGAGCCGCCTTCGTCGAACACAAAGCGCAGGTCGCGTGACGGCGTATCGCCGAGGCCGAGTATGATCATCGACCCTTCAATAACTCCCGTCTGCGCAGACATCTGCACGCTGCGCCGGTAGGTTGTCCTCGGTGCTGCGGCATCCGTCGTGACCGCACTGTCGAACCGGTGACGACGCGCATCGCTCGTAACCGTGAAATTGAAGTTGTTATTACCGGCCGGTAACCCCGTGACCACGAAGTTTACCCGATAGGTTTGCGGCACGATCACGGTCTCGACCGTGCTCACTCTCTTCGGGGCGACATTTTGCACCGATGTTCCGAAGTGCAGGTCGGCGATATTCGTCGTCAGCAGCGGCACGCTCGCGTCGAGAGAGACATACAGATCGTTTATAGTCGATGCGTCGAGTTGTGTTTTATCACGCGAAAGGCTGTGATCCGGACCGTCGAGGTTGCTCCACGCCACGAACCGGTAATCGCCCGGCACGAGCCGCATCTCGAATTCATACCTGCTGAAACCTCCGCCACTCCTCGTGGGAGACGCAGTTTCCGCCTGCGCAACGTACAGCCCCGTATTTGCATCGAATGCAAAGACATGCAACGTCCGTACGTCGTATCGCTCGGCGAAGTCGGCGGCGATCTGCTCATCTGCGCTCACTACGAAACGCACCGTCGTGGGACAACCGTCCGTTATCTCGTCGATGCACGAGGCGAGCATCGCTCCCGCAAAAATCATCAATAATAACTTTTTCATATCTTAGTTACCTAAATATATTTCAGTCGTCAGAGGAATTTCTCAACAGACCCTTGTACCCGGCGGGGCGGTCAGGCCGCCGCCGGGCTGTCATAGTATAGCTGAGCTAAGTGCGAAGACCTGCTCGCCGGAAAGCTTTTATTGAAGAATAATGTCGTCGTTCACGATGTAGTCCCACGGACTCACTTCTATCGTAACGGTGAGTTCGGCTTCTTCTGTGGGGTCTACGAGTTCGTCAGGATTTCTCGGATTCGGACCATCGGGATCCAATACATCCGCAGCCTTGCCCGGATCGCCCGAAACTCCGGGAGTTCCCGGGAAGCGGCCGGGACCTCCGGCAACGCTTACTACACCCACGCGCAGGAATTGATTGCGATAGATGCCGTAGTTGTTATAACCGGCCGTAACGCCTGTGCCGTTGAGATAAACCGGGAAGTGGACATAACCCATTTCGTAAGTGAATATCGACGAATTGATGCCTGCGCCTTCAAGACCGTAGAATATATTCTCTGCCTTTGCTAATTCGTCGGTAATGTAGAACGTACCGTTGGCGTTGCCGCTGGTAACCTTAACGACAAAGACATCGCTGCTGCCGTTTCCGTACGGGGTCGCATCGTCATAAACAACGGCTTCGAGAGTAGAGTCCCAGTCGGCTGCCATGTCGACGTTAATTGTCGTTGCAACCATAACGAGTGTCGTGTTCCTGTTCAGGGGAGGATAAACTGCATTTTCTCCCGTATAGGCCGCCGGCAGAGAGTTGAGGTCACCGGGGATAGCTCCTACGAATACGTTGGTTTGGCCGAAAGCGTTGCTCTCGTTCCAGGTATATAGCGAACCGGTAGCGGTCGGGCTATAAGTCAAAGGAAGGCCGCTGTTATCTCCTCCGATCCAGTAGTTCGGAGCAACGAACGACTGCTTGGCGCCATTATAAACGCGGAAGTGGCTTACCGTGTAAGTCAGAGTCAGATCGTGGTGAGTCGTACCCGGTGCAGTCCAAACCACCGAAGGCAGTGCGCTCGTGGGAGCTGAAACGGCAATTTTCGACGACAGACGGTTTACGTTCATCGACAGTTCGTTAACACCGCTGGCAGGAAGTGACGGGTCTCCTATCGGAAGCAATACCGTAGCCTCCACATCGGAGAACATCACGAAGTTGTCGTTGGTATACAGGGTGTTGACGTTTTCGATAACCGAAAGCAAAGCGGCTTCGGTAGCGTAGCGCGTATTCATGCTCGCGGGAAGGTTTACACCGATATAAACGCGGTTCGATCCGGAGATAGTCAGGATCTCATTGCTCGCGTTCAGGACATAGGTATCACCCGTCTTGGTGAAGGAAGTGGCAACGTCCAGGGTAGTGTATGCTCCCACTGCTACGGCGTCGCCCTGTGCATTGAAAACATAAACATTCACAGTGTTTACCGCGCTTTCGGCTCCCGTACCCGGGACCGGTGTGCCGATGGATCTGGTTCCGGGAGTTCTCATTTTGAGCGATAGAGACATCTTAGTCTCCTTGCCTTCAATGATCTTTGCCGAACCGTCTCCACTCTCTTTGGTGCAGCTCGTTGCGCCTAATGTTAAGAGCGCAGCGGCTGCGAACATCGAAAAAATGAAATTTCTTTTCATGTTAAAAAATTTTGGTTTTAAAAGTGTTTGGTTATTGTTCAGTGTTTATCGTTCAGAGTCGAAATTACTTCGTTGACATAGGCATGGTTATATAAATATACACAAGCGGCTCAAAGTTGACAGGCACAGCACGCAAAGATTAAAACTTACGCAGGCAGATGCACTATTAAATATTTATTGCAATGGCGGTCGCGCGGCCTTTTGTGCATAAATCTTGGCCATATATGTAACGCATGATCCCATAGAATTATTTTATAGAAATGTAAAAAGAATAAAAAATCTCCTTTAAATCTTGGAGAGAAGAGTATCTGCGAAAAACATTTATCTTTGCTATCGCAGAGTTGGTGGCAAATAAAAAAGATTAAGAATATGAATTTCGGGCGGACATTTTTTGCGGCGTTTCTTGCAATTGTTGTTGCGGGGATATTGTCGGTAGTATTTTTTGTGCTGATATTTGGCGGTGTGATATCATCGCTGGGTGGTGCGAAACCGGTGGAGGTTAAGCCCGGATCGGTTTTGCGCATAGATTTTCAGCGGGGAGTGGCGGATTCTCCGCCGACTTCGCCTTTTGGGCGCACGGCGATGGGAGGGCTTACGCTCAATACGTCAAATTCGCTGTTGCAGGTGCTGGGGGCTATCGAGGGGGCTGCTTATGACACGAACATACGCGGGATATATGTAAATCTGACGGGCGGGGGCGTGTCGCTGGCGAATGTAGAGGAGATTCGCGCGGCGTTACTGCGATTTCGCGACGATTCGGGCAAATTCGTAGTGGCGTATTCCGAGCAATATTCGCAGATAGGGTATTATTTCTCTTCGGTAGCCGACCGTGTGTTTGTGCATCCTGAGGGTGGCGTGGATTGGCGTGGATTGGCATCTAACGTGATGTTTTACAAAGGGTTGCTCGACAAGCTGGGTATCGAGGTGGAGGTATTCAGGCACGGGTCGTTCAAATCGGCGGGCGAGCCTTTCGTGCTCGATCGTATGAGCCGCGAGAACCGCCTGCAACTTGCCGCGTTGCTCGAAAGTGTATGGCAACAGACGCTGCTGGCGGATATTGCACAAGCGCGTGGTATTGCGCCGCAGACGCTTTCGATGCTTGCAGATAACCTGAGGCTCGAAACGGCAGAAGATGCGCTCGAATATGGATTTGTGGATGCAGTGTTGTACGAGGATCAGGTGGAGGCGTTAATTTCGCGGCTGGCTTCGGGCGGAGGTGTGGGGTGGATAGATCGTGAATCGGAGCGTATCGTACAGCGCGAGACGGGTGATGAAGAGGAGGCCGGGCAACCGTATCGCAACGGTACGCCGCAGTTTGTCGGTCTCGCCGATTATATAGCGGCTTTGGAGGCGCGCGGCCGCGTCGGTGCACACAAGAACGAGATAGCGGTAATCTACGTCGACGGGGATATTGTGGACGGTAAGAGCCGCGAGGGCAGTGTAGGCAGTGCGACGGTGACCGAAAAACTCGCAAAGGCGCGTCGTGACAAGAACGTAAAAGGTGTCGTGGTGCGCATAAATTCGCCGGGCGGCAGTGCGCGCGCTTCGGATGTCATGTGGCGCGAAATGGAACTGCTGCGGCGCGAAAAACCGGTCGTCGTGTCGATGGGTGGCTATGCGGCGTCGGGCGGATATTATGTGGCCGCGCCGGCGGATATAATACTCGCCTCGCGTTCGACGCTCACGGGGTCGATAGGCGTTTTCGGACTTGCGCTGAACGCGGGAGAGGCGCTCCGTAAACATACGGGGATCACGACCGATGTCGTGCGTACGAATGAATATGCGGATATAGGGTCGCCGTTCCGCCCGATGCGCTCGGCCGAGCGCAATCATATACAACGTGCCGTGGAGCGCGTTTACGATACGTTTGTAGGGCATGTTGCTGCCGGACGTAATCTTTCTGTGGAGCGTGTGGGCGAACTTGCCGAAGGGCGTGTGTGGACGGGTGCACAGGCGGTGGAAAACGGTCTCGTGGACGGCATCGGTGGGCTCAGAGCGGCCATCGAACTTTGTGCCGACCGTGCCGAAGTAGGGAGCACTTACATGGTTAAGGAGATGGTGGACGATTCGGATGCGTTCTTGTGGTCGCTGTTCCGGTCGCTTATGATGCGGGTTTCGTCGTCTTCGCGCGACAGAGTGGCTCTCCGCGACGAGATGGGCAATGCGTTCGTGCATTACAAAAGGATTTCCGAAATGCTCGCCGACCCCGCAGATGTTCAGGCCCGGATGGCGTGGGAAATAATTATTAATTAAAAACTAAGAATTAAATAGTTGTCATTGCTGGTCAAGCCCGCAATGACAACTATTCTCCGGAAGGCAAGTTAAAACGCGCGCGTGTGTTCGGCAGGCTGAAAACCATGTGCGCGTGCGAAGTCGGGGATTATTCCTATGAAAAACCCGAAATTGCGGCCGGGCATCGGGCGCGAAATTACCATTTCATACTCCTCGTCGAAGATGTTATTTACGCTGAGTTTCAGTGATATACGTCCCATTCCCGTATCGATGGTATGTTCGACGGAAATGTCGCTCATGTAATATGCGCCGACCCAATCGGAATTATCGGTCGATGTGAAGCGGCGGCTGTAATGCGCGAATCGGTAGCCCAGCGTCCATCTGTGGTGCATCAGACGCCCCGTGACATTGGCCGAATGTACGGGCATGTAGGGCAGTTGTTTGCCCACCGATGCGTCGGCCGGCGAGTGCGGATCACCGCGATTTATAGCGCGGGTGAACGCATAACCCGCATCGAGAGCCAGACGCGTCCGGCCCCAAAGCGGAGCATTAAATCCGCCTTTCAGTTCGTAGCCGAAACTGTGTACCTGCCGGATGTTCACCGGACTCCAAACTTCGGGCGGAAAGCCGGGCATCCACACGATCCAGTCGTTGATCCACGAGTCGAAAACAATCAATTCTCCGCGTAACCGGACGTTGCCATCCAAAATATTGCGGTAGGCCATGCTCACGTCGTATGTAACGCCGCGTTCGGGGCGCAGGTCGGGGTTGCCGCCGGGCATGAAGTAACGGTCATTGAGCGTCGGGAAACGGTAATTCCGCGTGACGGAGGCTTTGTATATCAGGCCTTTAAGATTCTTCGGCGTCCACTCTGCGAAGAATGTGCCTATCACGGGCGACCACTGGTCGCCGTAGAGTTCTTCGCGCAGTTCGACTGCCAGTCCGACCTCTTCGACAGGCCGCCAGCGTGCCGAAGCGAATGCCGAGAAATCGAAACGCAACTCGCGGTATCCTATGGTGCGCCGTTCCGTACCGATACGTACCACCCGATCACGACAATCGGCAATGTGTTGATTAGCAGCGATATTGGCGCTGAAATGCCACCTTTTGCCGAGGAAATGCTCGCCACTGACCATTCCCATGAACGTGTTGAGAAAGTTGCGCGAATCGATCATTCTTTCGAGCCGCCCCGACTCCGGTTCGGTTTCGTAGGCGTAGTCGAAATCGGTGTAGATATATCCCACGCGTGCCGAAAGGCGGTGGTTGTTACGCATCCTGTCCCACGCCGTAGTCGCGCGCGTGGTGCGTTCGTGCTGACCGAAACGGTGTACCGTCGCATCCTTGTAGTCGGTATTCAGAAACGGAATTCCGCGGTCGGAATCCGTATACCAACAAACAAACGAGAGCCGGTCGCCGCCATGTGTGTATATATAAACCTCCGGCATTATCTGAAAATCGCGGAATCCGCCGTTGCGATTCCTCTCGCGCGGGTAATACGAATCTATAATCTTATTCTCGTCGTCGTAGACGAAAATCTCCTTATTATAGTTCGTATAGCTGAAATCGTTGCGCGAAGCGCCGTGCGAGACTCTCAAAGAAGCTCTGACCTTACTGCCGCCAAACGACAGACGCAGGAATTCATCCCATGTGCCGAAGCTGCCGATGCCCTGAATATATGCCGCGCCGAATCCTCGTTCATTCGGCGGCCGGGTATTCAGCACTACTGCGCCTCCCAGTCCGCCGCCTGCTACGCCCACCGAACTGCCGCCGTGATATAGCATTGCCTGATCGACGAAATACGATGGAATCATCGAAAAATCGACCTGCCCCAACATCGGCGAATTAATTCGCAGCCCGTTCCACGTCACCTGAGTATGCGACGCGCCCGTACCGCGAAACGATACCGTCGAGAGCGTCGCACGCCCGTAAGACTTCACGAAAATCCCCGTACTTTCGGCCAGCACATCGGCCATGCTCCGTGTAATATTTTCGCGCATCGCCATGCTGTCGATCGTCGTACGTTGCCGCCCCGTCTGGGCCAACACGCGCCGCGCAACGACCGACACCTGGTTAATCTCGAAACGCCATGTCGGAGATGGCCGCACACTGTCCTGCGCAACATTCTGCGCGATAGACACGGCAGGCATTATTGCCGCTGCCAAAACCGGAAATATAACTTTTCGCAGATTCATACAACCCACAAAGATAGCCAAAGAATTCGAGATTGTTTTTAAGCTTTGTGAGGACAGAGATTTTTCATAACTTTGGCGGGATAAAAAATAGTATATTATGTCGATAGTGAATGAGGGCGTCGAGGAACGCAGACCGCTGAATTTTTTGGAAGAGATAATCGAGGTGTCGATTGCTGCGGGCGAGCCGCGTGTGCTGACGCGCTTTCCGCCTGAGCCGAACGGGTATCTGCATATCGGCCATGCGAAGAGCATCTGTCTGAATTTCGGGCTGGCGAAGAAATATGGCGGCAAGACGAACCTGCGTTTCGACGACACGAATCCCGTGAAAGAAGACGTGGAGTATGTGGATGCAATAAAGAAGGACGTGCGCTGGCTCGGCTTCGAATGGGCGGGAGAATACTACGCTTCGGATTACTTCGACCAACTCTACGATTGGGCTATATTGCTGATTAATAAGGAATTAGCATACGTCGATGACCAGACTCAGGAAGAAATACGCCGCACGCGCGGCACAGTGACCGTCCCTGGTGTGGAAAGCCCGTGGCGTGAGCGGTCGGCAGAGGAAAATCTCGATTTGTTTGCGCGTATGAAAGCGGGTGAATTTACCGATGGCGAGCGGGTGCTGCGCGCGAAGATCGACATGGCAAGCCCCAATATGCTGATGCGCGACCCAATCCTTTACCGTATCATCCACGTGCCCCATCACCGCACGGGCAATAAATGGTGTATATACCCGATGTACGATTGGGCGCACGGGCAAAGCGATTCCATAGAACGCATCACACATTCGATCTGTACGCTCGAATTCGATGTGCACAGGCCTCTTTACGATTGGTTTATTGAAAAATTGGAGATTTTCCCGAGCCATCAGTACGAATTTGCGCGGCTGAACCTCACATACACTGTGATGAGCAAGCGCAAACTGCTGCAATTAGTGCAGAGCGGCGTGGTATGCGGGTGGGATGACCCGCGCATGCCGACCATCTCCGCGATGCGGCGACGTGGGTATACGCCCGCTGCGATACGCGCATTTGCTGACCGCGTGGGTGTCGCAAAACGTGATAATGTTATCGATCTGGGACTGTTGGAATTCTTCGTGCGTGAGGACTTGAACAAGATTGCCGAGCGTCGAATGGCGGTCGTCGATCCGCTGAAAGTCATGATTACGAATTATCCTGAGGGGCGCGAGGAACAAATCACGTGCGTGAACAACCCCGAAGATGAGCGCGCGGGCGTTCGTGAAGTGCCGTTCGCTCGTGAGATTTATATCGAGCGCGACGATTTCATGGAAGACCCGCCGAAGAAATATCACCGCCTTTCGCCCGGCAGCGAGGTACGTTTGCGGTACGGGTATTTGATACGTTGCGACGAAGTGGTGAAAGACGAGTCGGGGCGCATCGTAGAGTTGCGATGCGCCTATGACCCTGCGTCGGGTGGCGGCTCGTCGTCCGATGGACGGCGTGTGAAGGGTGTTATTCATTGGGTTTCGGCGCATCATGCGGTTGAGGCTACGGCGCGGATGTATGACGTGCTGTTCACGAAGGAGAATCCGGACGATCTGGCGGAAGGTGAGACATTTCTTGACTTTTTGAATCCGGAGTCGCTTGTCGAGAAAACAGTGCTTGTCGAGCCTTCGTTGGTTTCGGCCGCGCCAGGTGATAAATTTCAGTTCGAGCGGGTGGGGTATTTCTGCGTTGATAGCGATAACGGTGTCGGCCGGCCGATTTTTAACCGTACGGTGACGCTCAAAGATTCTTGGTCGAAGATGATGAATAAGTAAAGATATCATTTGCTTTGTTGCAAAAAGACCGTTCTAATCAGAACGGTCTTTTTGTTCCACGTGGCAGGCGCGCCTGTTTTTGAGGATGAATCGCCTCTGTGCTCTTGTATGAGGTGCGCTCTCCGTTGTGTTTTTGTTCCACGTGGAACAATCGCATGTGACTGGGCGTGCCTGTTCCACGTGGAACAATCAGCGCCCGAAATAAATTAGCAATACATTTATGTCTGCCGGCGAGACTCCGGGTATGCGCGAAGCCTGCCCGATAGTAGAGGGGCGTATGCGGGAGAACTTCTGGCGCGCCTCAATTGTGAGCGAGGTCAGCGAATTATAATCGAAGTCGGACGCGATGCGGATATTTTCGAGGCGCGTAAGTTTCTCGGCAATGTGTTTTTCGCGCTCGATGTAACCCTTGTATTTGATTTGCAGTTCGGCTTCTTCGATGATCTCGGAGGTGTAGGCATCGGACGAAATCAGCTCGCGTAACGGCGAAATCGCGTCGATTAATCCCAAAAGCGACACTTCATTGCGTAAAAGCAGCTCATAGAGCTTTCTTTTTTGCGTAATTTGCGCCGAATCGACAGATTTCAGATAACTCGAAATTTCGTTCGGACTGACACTGTATTCGCGGATGAATCGAATAAGCGATTCCAAGAGCGATTTTTTTTGCGTATAAATTTCATGTCTGCAATCAGAGACAAGCCCTATGTCTCGTCCTCGCGGTGTCAAACGTAAATCTGCATTGTCCTGTCGCAGCAGAATGCGGAACTCGGCACGGCTGGTGAACATGCGGTACGGTTCGTCTACTCCTTTTGTCACGAGGTCGTCGATCAGCACGCCGATATACGCTTCGTCGCGCCGCAGGACGAATGGTTCGCGCTCCACTAAACGCAGGTGTGCGTTTATCCCCGCAATCAACCCCTGTGCCGCCGCCTCCTCGTATCCCGTTG
>Ga0131853_10000519_pt1 | contig 71037 bp, 53 predicted proteins | sample TergutLab28metaG_FD_92764 | JGI IMG/M metagenome (GOLD analysis project Ga0131853, IMG submission 92764) | Labiotermes labralis P1 segment gut microbial communities from Petit-Saut dam, French Guiana - Lab288 P1 (version 2) (version 2) | ecosystem: Host-associated > Arthropoda: Insects >... | reverse complement strand
TGTTTTATCAGAAGAGGAAGAAAATCGTTTGATATATGAGGCCCAAGAAAAAGCCCGCTGGTCTAAAGCGATGCGAGAAGCTTATGTAAGAGAAGAAGCGGAAAAGCAAGGATTAGAGCAAGGTAGAAAAGAGATTTTAACGAAGTTGATTCAAAAGAAATTGACCAAGGGGCAGTCTCCGGAAGTGATTGCAGATGCCCTTGAAGAAAGTGTAGAAACAATCAATGAGATGATAGAAAGTATAAAGTAAGTGTTGTTTGTATGTTGTGTTAAAAAAATAAAAAAAGCTCTTTCAACCCGGTGTTTAAAAGGGAAGAGGGAGCTTTTTTTCGTGTCTTTGGATGTGGAGATAATGCGTATTAAAAAAATCTTAAGAATTTTCCTACTTTCATCTTAATATGTTTAGATTATGATGTATACTGTAAAGGAGGTGAAGTCTATGTATAATATTTTAGTTTGCGATGATGACAAAGAAATTGTGGAAGCCATTGAAATCTTTTTAAATCAAGAAGGTTATTGTGTTTTAAAAGCTTACGATGGTATGGAAGCACTTAGTATTTTAGAAAATAAAATTTTAGGCAATGAAGAAATTCATTTGATTTTGTTGGATGTGATGATGCCACGTTTAGACGGTATTCGCACTACATTGAAGATACGGGAGGAAAATAGCATTCCCATTATTATTTTGTCGGCAAAATCAGAAGATGCAGACAAGGTTTTAGGTTTAAATGTGGGAGCGGATGATTATGTGACCAAACCTTTTAGCCCTTTGGAGTTGATGGCGCGTGTGAAGTCTCAGTTGCGGCGTTATACCCGGTTGGGCGGTCAAAGCAAGGAAGTAGAAGAGAATGTTTACAAAACAGGGGGGTTGCAGATTGATGACAATAGGAAAGAAGTAACGGTAGATGGTGAAGTGATTCGTTTAACGCCGCTGGAATACAATATTATATTACTATTGATACAAAACCAAGGCAGAGTATTCTCTATTAATCAAATTTATGCATCTATCTGGAATGAAGAAGCGGTAGGCGCGGACAATACGGTAGCTGTCCATATTCGTCACATTCGGGAAAAGATAGAGATAAACCCCAAAGAGCCAAGATACTTGAAAGTGGTTTGGGGGGTTGGATATAAGATAGAGAAAATGGATACATAAGTTGTTTTAGATAGAGAGAGGAATCAGAAGATGAAAAAATGGTATAAAGGTCAGGTGTGCAAAGGAATTTTGATTGCTTTGATACATTTTGCCGTGGTTTTTGTAGTCGTTTTTGTAGGAATATTGAGTGTATCACGTTTAGGCTTGGACATTTTTAGCAGAGAGAATCAAGGGGAAAATGCGAGATATGAAAACACATTGGATTTTAAAATGCAATTATTATCTACAGGAACATCCGTCATTGCCGATCATCAACTCTGGAGTAGTTTGGAGACAGATGGTGAATTTGACTCGGATATTATTGTGGATATTATGGAATTTAATCAAACTCGTCGGATTAGTGGTCGTAATGAGTCTGGCATTGCCTACCGTTTAGGGGATTTGCTTGAATGGGGCGGGAAGATGGATGCGCAAGGTGCGGCAGAGCATAATATACTTGTTGCATTAAAGTTAGATGGTAGTTTTATTTATTTTTATCGTTTTGAATTTTTGGATTTGATTGCATCGGGAGATTTGCGTGGAAGTAATGCGGACGTGCAAAGGGAAATGGATTTGCTTGGAAATGATATGCAAGAGGTATTTTTAAGAGATTGGTTTGCGGATAATCCTATTGTTGCTACTTTATACAGAGAGGAAGAAGAAATACCATTACGTGAGTTTTGGAGTATGTCGTTTTTGATAGAGGCATTTCCACCAATTGGTGAAGATAGTATTTTAGATATTGTCAATGCTGATATGCAATTAAACGGTCGCTTGCAAGAAATAAACAGTAATTTATGGACGATACTTTTGGAGTTGCCTGAAATAGAACGTGAATATCAAAATGGTTGGCGTTTGCATGGTGAGAGAGCGAGTAACATTGTATATCTTGTTTTAGGGGAAAAAAGTCAAGGGATACAAAGCAACCGGCAAGAAATCCTGCAAAAAGCTGAAGATTTTCAGGCAGGTAGCAGGCTGATTACTTCTAATGAAGATATGCGATACGTAATCATTGGTGAGAATTTCAATGATATTACGACCAATTTAAATTTGGATAGAGCCGATTTGACATCTTGGTTTAATGATACAGATAGCCACATTGTCATTGCTGTTGACATGTCTTTGCCTGTTCAAGATGATTTTTATTTTGGCTTGCAAAACTTTAATCGTTTTGTTCCTTTTTTGCAGTCATTTTTGTGGTTATTTTTTGTTTCATTTGCAATTATGTTAATCGGTTTGATTTGGTTGACCATCATTGCCGGTTGTTCTGTGAAAGATAAAGAGGTTCATTTGCTACGCTTTGATCATTGGAAAACGGAACTTTCCGCAGCTTTGGTGGTTGGGATATGGGGTTTTACAACCTTATGTTATATATGGATGTATGAAAATTTCCATAATCCGTTTTTGTTGTGGCTAGGTAGCCGTGATATCACAGCTATGAGTGACACCATTATTATGGTATTTCTCAGTAGTTATGCCGTCTTGACAATGGCACTGTTTTTATTTGGATATTTGAGTTTGGTACGGCGCATCAAAGGTAAAATATTCTGGAAAAATAGTATTTTAAAAATCATATTTGATGTTACTAGATTGTGTTGGAAAAATTTAAACGTGATTTGGAAAACAGTTGTATCTATATTGGTTGTATTTTTGCTTCATTTTTTGGTTATTTTAAGTAGAGTGCCTGTATTTATTGTAGCTATTATGCTTTTTGATTTAGTTGTGGTGGTATTTATTATTTTAAATGCGATTGCCAGAGCAAGGATTAAAAAAGGGATACAAGAGATTGCTGCGGGTAATGTGAATTATCAGATTCCGTTGCAGTATTTGAGAGGTGATGTGTTAGCGACAGCGCAATTGGTGAATAATATCGGCAATGGTTTACAGATGGCACTTGAAGAGAGCCTGCGTAGTGAGCGGATGAAAACGGAGTTAATTACCAATGTTTCCCATGACATCAAAACACCTTTGACTTCCATTATCAATTATATAGATTTGTTAAAAAAAGAAAATTTACAAGAAAGCAAGGTGCAAGATTATATTCGGGTTTTGGAAGAAAAGGCCAATCGTTTGAAAACATTAACAGAAAGCGTAGTAGAAGCAACAAGAGCCAGTAGCGGCAATGTTACGTTAACGTGTATGAATATCAATTTTGTAGAAATGTTGCAGCAGGTTGTTGGGGAATTTGGAGAACGTTTTGCTGAAAAAAAGCTATCCCTTGTGGCAAATATGGGTGATGAATCAATTGGGATTTTTGCGGATGGCAAACAATTGTGGCGTGTGTTGGATAATGTTTTTATGAATGTTATAAATTACGCTATGCCCGGTACGAGAGTATATTTGGATTTATTTCAAAAAGGGGAAAGCATATGTTTTTCTTTGAAGAATATTTCGGAACATCCCTTGAATATTTCCGTAGAAGAGTTAAGCGAACGTTTTATTCGCGGAGATGCAGCAAGGACAACAGAGGGAAGCGGACTGGGATTGTCCATTGCAAAGAGTTTGACGGAGTTGCAAGGCGGGAAGTTTGAATTGTTTTTAGATGGGGATTTGTTTAAGGTAGTGATAGAGTTTTTGATGGTACAGGTTTGAGGTAAAAGTTTCTTTACGTATCCGGACAGGAGGTAGATTGCTTAGGGTCTTATCTACCTCCTGCTCGATACCTATCAATGTATTTGATTCAATTTTTTTAACAAGCCTGTGAGTGGTACAATTAAACTACCTGCTACAAAATTTCCTACTCCGTGAATGATATCAAAGGGTATCCCGGCAATAATCCATGCAATCATCCCTTGCATATTTAACCCAAACATGAAAGCCTGAAACGGAGCGTACATAGTTCCAAAAGCCAGTCCATGAAAAGCGCATAAAATCATATAGAGCGGAACTCGGATTTTTTTGTGAATCTTAAATATTCCAATAATCATGAAACAGAGCCACAAAGGCAGCCAAATGTATAAATTTGGTACCCAAAAGATGGAAAATCCCCAGTAAACACCGTCTAATAAGATAAATACATAAAGTGGTATCAATGCTTTGGTTCGATAGCACAATGTAAAACTTGCTAGAAACATACCCAAAAAATGGACATTGGGAATCCACTGCATCCCAATTTTTGACAGAAACATGATGCCGGCAAGACTAGCAAATAAAACCAGTTCTCTGGTGGTGAGTTTAACTTTCGGTGTAGATGAATGCATAAATTGCACCTGGTTCTATTTCGGTATCACTGACGCCGGTATCAGCAAATGCACCATTGATAAAAAATGCCCAAAAGGCATTGTCTGCATCCCAGTCAGCGGTAATGCCATTTACGGTAGTGACCATCAGACCAAAGTCCGTTTCGTCTCCTGCAATGAAACCAATTTCTAGCAAAGCATCACCAACGGTGGTGGCGTCCGTGTGGACATTCCAAGTGAGTAATGCCCCATCTTCTGTGGTAACTTCAAGGACAAAGGAGTACGCACCCGCTCCGATTTCTTGCGTATCCTCTACCGTCTCTGTTTCAGTAGTTTCGGCACCGGCAGTGACCGATTTCGTTGTATTGTTTGTAGTTCCGGTATTGTCATTACACCCAGAAAGCGTAGCCACCGCAAGCAACGTCATCAAGATAAACGACAAAATGAAAGACAATCTTCTTTTTTTCATTCTTCATTTCTCCTATTCAATTTGTTTTTGTTGAGAAAATGTCACAAATAACTTACAAAGTGTAATGCCGGTATACGCGGCAATTATTTGTAGTTGGTCAGTCTTCCGGCTCATGGTTTTTGTTCTTTCGCCTTCTCAGCTTTTCGCCAATGGCTTTCAAGATGCGGTATTTCTTGCTGAAAGAACACATACATTTACGGCGGCGTACCCGCACAGGAATTTCACCTGCTTCCTATTACCATTACAAAATCTCAAAGTATATAGTAGCATAATAATTTATGATGGTCTATCCTTTTCGTTCAAGGGCCATTAAAATATCCGTTTCCTTTTTGGATGCGGCAAATAGGCGATATTCGGGTTCGTGAATATCTTCTAAATAATGAGCATCTGAATTGCAAATGATATTGCATGTTTCAAAATAAGGATGCTTTTTTTGTAGCTTATGTAAATGTTTCAAATCGTGAAACTCAGCACTTTGAAAGGTACTGGTTGGTGGTATAAATCCCAGATTGGATAGTAGACTGTTAGAAGGTTTGTCAACATGGGCAGGAAAAGCAATGCCGCCATAGGACTCGACCAGGGGAAATACGTCATCAAAAGAAATATTGGTTGCATGAATGAGTAAGTGTTCTATCGTTCCAACGACATTATCTTGTTTATCTAAAATTTGTTGTTTTCCAAAAATATCTTCCCTATTTTTAATGGGAAGTATTTGTTTGGAAACATAAGCATCAAAAGCCAGTGCCGGTACCAGCTCAGAAAATAAGCATATAACATGAACTTCTTCGGCAGTGGTTAGTTCCATGCCGGGCAGGAGGATAATATCATGCTGCTTGGCATGGAACATGGCAGCAACACAGTTTTGGCAACTGTTATGGTCGGTGATGGCAATTACGTCTAATCCTTTGAGTTTAGCCATACCAACGATATTGGCAGGGGTCATATCATCATCCCCGCAGGGGGATAGGCAGGAGTGAAGATGTAAGTCATAATAAAGTGGTGTCATAGAAAAGTCCTCGTTTCATAATGGGGGCACTACACTTGATATCATTTTACCTTAAAATCGTGTTATGATAAAGATGAATCTAAAAAAACTATGGCGTGCGGTGCGATTGTGCGTCTTAAGAGTGAGGTTATGTTATGACAGATTGTAGATTATGCCCCCATAACTGTTCGCTGCAAGAAGGTGAAGCGGGCAGATGTAAGGTACGGCGAAACCTGGCAGGAAAAATAAAATCCGATACCTATGGCAAAGTTTCTGTGATGGGATTGGATCCGATTGAAAAGAAACCTTTGAAGATGTATGAAAGCGGAAAAAACATCCTTTCGATCGGTAGTTTTGGTTGTAACTTACATTGTCCTTTTTGTCAAAATCATGAGATTTCCTTAGTTTGTCAAAGATTAAATGGGCAAGATTATTCTGTGGATGAATTGGTTGGTCTTGCAATTCAAATGCAGGAACGCAACAATATTGGAATTGCTTATACTTACAATGAACCTTTGGTTGGATACGAATTTGTTTTAGATTGTGCTAAGAAAATAAAAGCGGTTGGTTTGAAAAATGTATTGGTAAGTAATGGGTATATTAACCCGGAGCCTTTGGCGGATATGTTGCCTTATATAGATGCGATGAACATTGATTTAAAGGCATATCGTGAGAGTTTTTATGAAAAGTTAGGCGGTAGTCTTGCGCCGGTCAAACAGACAATTGAGCATGCTCACAAACAATGTCATGTGGAGATTACGACTTTGATTATTCCGGGTGAAAATGATGCGGCAGAGGAAATGGAACAGATGGTCAAATGGATTGGGCGTGTGAGTTCTGAAATACCTTTGCACCTGTCACGTTTTTTCCCACAGTATCATTATTATGGAAATTATGAACCGACCCCAAGGGAAACTATGTTTCGTTTACAGGAAATTGCAAAACAATATTTGCATTATGTTTTCTTGGGTAATATGGGGTGATTCATTTTGTTAGATAACTTGTGGGGAAACATTCCCCTTTACCGTGTTGTGATAGGGCGGGTATAATTAGAAATAGAATTAGAGTGATCACTTAATTGAATCTAAAGTGTTATTTAAGGAGGCAATTATGGTAAGAAAGAGAAAAGTAAAGCGAGTACTATTGCTGGGACTTGTGATGGTTTTTATAAGCAATTCGGTTGTTTTAAATGTTTCTGCTAAAAGCAATGTGATAGACAAAGAGGAAATAAAGGAATACTTTTTAAGCATTGGAACGGAGCAGAGTTTTCTTGATATGACGAATGATGAAAAGCTTGAACAGTTATATTTTGAACTCAGGAGTAGAGGTGAGGCAACTTTTACTGGATATGAAACGAAAGTAGTGGAAGTGCAGGGTTCAAATGAAAACTCCAGAGGTCAAATTTCTACAGATAAATTAAAGTTAACAATAGCAATTTTCGAACATACTGCAAATGGAAAAATATTCGGTCTTAGTATTAGCTTGGGATATCAGTGGCTGACACAGCCGTGGAATAATTTCACAGATGCTCACACATTTAGTTTTGATGGAAGTAAGTTTATGATTAGTGGTATGTATGCAGAATCGGGTTTTATGACTACAAATGGGTATAAGCAACGGGATTTTGTGGATGGACCGGCACTGGCAATGGATGGTGGTCTGGGATGGTATTTAAAAACAAATGTAGCGTTGGAATGGAGTCCTATAAAGCCTAATTTTGGGGGCGCAAGTATATATTTACTTCCGAGAAATGGAGCTACGAGTAAAGCAAATCTTAGGTCTAGCATGTATTATAATTATGGGCATGCGAGAGTGGCGTTTGGTGTTTCGATTAGTAAAAATGGCCCTTCTATTACGTTGTCAGGCCCAGCTTTTGATAATCAGACAGTAGTAAAGAATTATTAGACATTAAAAAACATATCGTAAAAGGAGAAATGTCAATGGATGAGCTTTCGTGGGTTGTAGTTAGTTTTGTCATAACAACAATTGTACAATTTGTGGTGATTCGATATTCTGTCAAGTCAGCGATTATTGGTGCATATAGTGAGATAAAAGAATATGAGGTAGAAATTGAAAAGGATATAAAAAAGGGTGAATAGCCCTTTTTATATTAAAAAATATTTGCTCCTGTAAATATGATATCCCAAGTTATATTTATCATTCTTATCTGGCAGGTGAGTTGCTAGACTGATCTATATCATTTCATGGATTTTCAAAGCTACATCAAAAACAGGCAGTTCTGTTTCCAAAACAGCAATGCCTTCTTTTTGTGCTTGCTTTATGGTATCTTCATCAAAAGCAGCACCTTCTGCCAACACAATACAAGCCACATCAGCAAGGGTAGCTACAGCCAAAGTGTTGCGATTTCCCATCACTGTCACCCAAGCCCCGTTGGCGGGTGCTTTTGCCATTGCGATGCTCAGCAAATCGCAGCAAAAAACCTTGGAAATGGTACGGTTTTTATCACCAGCACAAACAAGTTTGCAATGCTCTAAATGGATGATATGCTCTAGTTTCATTTCTTTACACCTCATAAAATATCAGGATATTGTAAACTCTGCCAATTTCTCCATCAATTCTTCAATATGTTTTTTAATCTTTTGTGTATCTTCATGGTCCGAATCTAACTCCGGTGACATAGACAGCACTTGTATGTCCTTGGCCAGTTCATAAACATGTGTCCGAAGCAAATGAATGCAATTGTTAATCTGGGCATCTCCTCGCACAATATCTTCAGCCAAGGTTTGGCAAGTAGGTGCGCCGCAGGAACCACAATCAAAACCTGGAAATAATTTCACCAGCTTTTCTACTTCTTGCAGCATATTTAAGCTTTCTCTAAAATTATTACCCAAGCGAAAAACAGGTTCGTATTCGATTTTTTCTTCCCAGAAAATGTCTTTTAGTTCCGGATTGTGTTCAGCACGATTTTTTGAAACAGGTTGATATTTTTTGAGTCTTTGGGTTTTGTGCGCGGCCAAATATGGATTTTCTACATTTAAAATACCACCCACGCAACCACCACTACAGGCACTTAATTCAACAAATTTCATACTATATATTTTTTCGTCTTCCAAATCTTCTAAAACCCGAATGATATTGGTAATGCCATCAGCGGATAAGTAACTGTCGGTTAATAAACCACTGACTTCACCACCTGCATTTCCCCAACCTAAACCAATGCGGCCGGAATGGGAAAGAGGCTTTAATTGACTTTCTTTCATATTCATGTGGGGGAGCAGTAAGGGATAAATATCTTTGATGGCTACCGCATGGTTAATCGTACTTTTTTCCAGACCTAATGGATATTTTACATAAGATACTTTGGAGGGGCATGGCGAAATAAAGATAATGCCAATGTCTTCGGGAGCGAGTCCTGTTTGTGTAATGGCTCTTTCTTTGGCAATTTCAGCGGCAACTTCTACAGGTGCTTTGATGGGCAATAAGCGTGGTAGAAGCGTAGGAAATTTTACCCGAATCAGACGAATGACAGAGGGGCAGGCGGAGCTAATAAAGGTACCTTGGTTTTTGTGTTTTTTCAAAAATTCACGTGAGGCATGTGAGACCAATTCAGCTGCGGCACTGACTTCATACACATCATCAAAGCCCAAACGCAAAAGGGCATTGAGTACGTAGTCTACATTATTTAAATTTTGAAATTGGGCATAAAGTGCCGGTGCAGGTAAAGCAACCACATACTTATATTTGCTAATGATGGAAATCGGATCATAATCAGCCACTTTTGCATGGTGGGGACAATAGCGCACACAACGTCCGCAGTCAATGCAGAATCGGTCAATGATGCGTGCTTTGCCTTTGTGTACGCGAATGGCTTGGGTAGGGCAATGCTTGATACAGTTGATACAGCCCTTACATAGCTCCTCTTCTAAGCGAACGGAACAGACAAATTTATCAATATTATTTTCCATATCAAAATCCTTATAAATTTAGAACTTAACTTTCATAGTAACGGTGGTACCAATGCCAAGGGTAGATTGTAGATTAAATTCATCAGTAAATTTACGCATATTGGGTAAGCCCATACCGGCACCAAAGCCTAATAAACGAATTTCATCAGGTGCCGTAGAAAATCCTTCTTCCATAGCTTTGCTAATATCAGCAATACCTGGTCCTTTATCTTGTAGAATCATGGCAACCTCTTGATCGCTGATGTCTACCGTGATGGTTCCGCCGCCGGCATGAATAACCATATTGATTTCCCCCTCGTAGATGGCAATGGAAACCTTACGAATGGCAGCGTTGTCGATGCCAAGTTGTTTTAAGGTGTTTTTTACCGCACTGCTGGCTTCACCGGCTCGTGTAAAATCATCACCGGGTACAACATAATTTAAAATGTGGTGTGTAGCCAAGACTAGGCACCTCCTCGCATACCATTTTGGTATAAGAGCCCACAAGAAGAAAACATCATGTGATAGGTAGTCATAACAACGATGTCTTTGCTCTTGGCAAGTTCTAAGGTTTGTTCATCGGGTGCTTTGTTGCGGACAAAAACCAAACAGCGGATGTCCAACATTTCAGCAGTGCGTACAACTTGTGGATTGCATAGACCGGTGAGCAAAACGGAGCTGCTGTGGTCGTAAGCCAAAACGTCACTCATCAAATCGGCCGCACAAGCATGGGTTACGTCTGTATCAAGTAGATGCGCACCACATAAAATTTTAGCCTCTAAAATATCTTGAATTTCTTTGATTTTCATGGTTTCTCCTTTGCATTTTTTTCAATACAATATAGCGATAAAGCATTGTTAAATTCTGGACAATTTACTATATTCTTGTGCATTTTATACAATAATATCTAAAAGTATAGCACTTGATTTCATGAAAGGCAATGATATCTGAATACATTAGGCAAAAGAATGCCAAAAAAATATCACAAAATGATTGTGCGTTACTAGAAAGTTTTGTACGTTTATGGTAGGATGAATTTGTATTGTTATTCATCATTGACGAAAGAAATGGAGGTTATTTCATGCTTGAAAGAACACAAGTCCCTCCTTTTGAAGGGACAAAGGAACAGGAAAAGCAGCTATTGGCAATGATTGCTGCACACAAGGATGAAAGGGGCGCGTTGATGCCCATTTTGCAAAAGGCGCAAGATATTTATGGATATTTGCCCATTGAAGTGCAAACAATGATTTCAGATGAGACGGGTATTTCTTTGGAAAAAGTGTACGGAATCGTTACATTTTATTCCCAATTCTCACTAACACCAAAAGGTAAATATCATATTTCTGTCTGTCTGGGAACGGCTTGTTATGTGATTGGGGCCGGAGACATCTTTGAGGTTATCGAAAAAAAACTAGGCATCAAAGGTGGTGAGTGTACACCGGATGGTAAGTTTTCATTGGATGGATGTCGTTGCATAGGTGCTTGTGGTTTGGCTCCTGTTTTAACCATTAACAGTGATGTACACGGGCGTCTTACATTGGATGATATCGATCCGATGTTGGCACAATACGAATAAACTTATGATGCCGGAAATATCCCTAAATATTTTGGATGTGGCGGAAAACTCTGTCCGTGCCGACGCAAAGCTGATTGAAATTACGGTGGCGATTTGTACAAAGGAGGATACCCTTACGGTTTTGATAAAAGATGATGGTTGTGGTATGAGTGTGCAGCAGTTAGAGCAGGTGCAAGACCCTTTCTTTACTACACGAACCACGCGAAAAGTCGGTTTGGGTGTACCTTTTTTAAAGCAGGCAGCAGAGATGACAGGCGGAGGTTTTGAGATTACCTCTGAAGCAGGTAAGGGAACAAAGGTCGAGTCGGTATTTCGATTGTCACATATTGATCGAATGCCCCTTGGGGATATGAGCGAAACAATATATACATTGGTTGTATTTAATGAACACACACACTTTAGATACACCTATTCCTATGATGAAAGAGTGTTTACTTTGGATACCAGAGAGATGCGGGAGATTGTGGGAGAGGATGTTTCTTTTTCTCAAAGGGAGGTTTCCCTGTTTATCAAAGATTATTTGGTAGAGAATAAAAAGGAAGTGGATGATGAAAATGGAGGAAAAATATGAAATCTCTGGATGAATTAAAAGCAATTCGGGAGAAGGTACAAGGTACCATTGGTATGCGTTATGAAGGTCCCGAGCAAACAAGAGTTGTAATTGGCATGGCAACTTGTGGAATTGCCGCAGGTGCAAGACCGATTTTAGCAGCGGTTGCACAGATGGTGCAGGAAGAGCATTTAGCCAATGTCAATGTGAGTCAAACAGGTTGTATCGGACTGTGTCAGTATGAGCCAATTCTGGAAGTGATGGAACCGGGCAAAGATAAGGTGACTTATGTTAATATGACCCCTGAGAAAGCATTGGAAGTGATGCGTATGCACGTCAAGGGTGGTCAGATTGTTAGAAAATATACAGTAGGCACAACACAAAAATAGCAAAAAGTAAAGGAGGCTAGCAATTTATGTATCGTTCACATGTCTTAGTTTGCGGTGGTACCGGCTGTCAATCTTCCGGTAGCGTTGGCATTATAAAAAAACTAGAAGAAGAAATCGGCATCCAAGGCCTTGCGGAAGAAGTAAGCGTTGTTGAAACAGGATGTTTTGGTCTTTGTGCTTTAGGTCCTATTTTGATTGTTTACCCGGAAGGTTCTTTCTATTCTATGGTAAAAGAAGAGGATATTGCAGAGCTTGTTTCAGAGCATTTATTAAAGGGAAGAGTGGTCGAAAGACTGTTATATGATGAAACAGTGAAAGAGGGCGAAATTATCGCCTTGAATGAAACTGATTTTTACAAAAAACAACACAGAGTTGCTTTGCGTAACTGTGGTGTGATTGATCCGGAATGCATAGAAGAGTACATTGGGAACAGAGGTTATGAAGCACTGGGTACGGTTTTGACAGAAAAAACGCCAGAAGAAGTTATCCAGATTATGTTAGATAGTGGATTAAGAGGTCGTGGCGGAGCCGGTTTTCCAACGGGCTTGAAGTGGAAATTTGCGTTGGGCAATGATTCGGATTTCAAATATGTTTGTGCCAATGCCGATGAGGGTGACCCGGGTGCTTTTATGGATCGTTCCATCTTGGAGGGTGATCCCCATTCTGTCATTGAAGCGATGGCTATAGCCGGTTATACCATCGGCGCACATCAAGGTTATGTATATATTCGTGCAGAGTATCCCATTGCAGTAGATCGTTTGCAAATTGCCATTGATCAAGCGAGAGAATATGGCTTATTAGGAAAAGATATTTTTGGCAGTGGTTTTGATTTTGATATAGAGCTTAGATTAGGTGCGGGTGCTTTTGTTTGTGGAGAAGAGACAGCTTTGATGACTTCCATTGAGGGGCATCGTGGCGAACCAAGACCACGTCCTCCATTCCCTGCGGAAAAAGGTTTATTTGTTAAGCCGACGATTTTAAATAACGTAGAAACCTTTGCAAATGTGCCTCAAATTATCTTAAACGGACCGGAATGGTTTGCGAGTATGGGTACAGAAGATTCTAAGGGAACCAAAGTATTTGCCCTTGGTGGGAAAGTTAAAAATATTGGTTTGGTAGAGATTCCTATGGGTACGACTTTGCGTGAGGTAGTGGAAGAAATTGGTGGTGGTACACCAAACGGCAAGAAGTTTAAGGCTGCGCAAACAGGTGGGCCATCCGGTGGTTGTATTCCACGTGCTCATTATGATGTGCCCATTGATTTTGGAAATCTATTAAAAATCGGTTCCATGATGGGTTCCGGTGGCTTGATTGTTATGGATGAAGATGATTGTATGGTTGATATTGCCAAGTTTTTCTTAGAGTTTACTGTAGAAGAGTCTTGTGGAAAATGTACACCTTGTCGTGTTGGTACCAAACGCATGCTGGAGATTTTGGACAAGATTACAGAGGGCAAAGCGGTTATGGAAGATTTGGATAAGTTGGAAGAGCTGTGTCGTCATCTTCAAACTTCTTCTTTGTGTGCTTTGGGCCAAACGGCTCCAAACCCTGTACTTTCTACTCTTGATTACTTTAAAGACGAGTATCTTGCGCATATTAAAGATCACAAGTGTCCTGCCGGAAAATGTAAAGAGTTGCTGCAATACAAAGTTCTTGCTGATAAGTGTATTGGCTGTGGTATTTGTGCGAAGAATTGCCCGACCAATTGTATTGACAATGTAGAAATGGAAGGCAAGAAAAAAGGCGTATATGTGATTCGACAAGAGGATTGTGTGAAGTGCGGTGTTTGTATGGAAAAATGCCCACCGAAGATTGCGGCGATTGTTAGAGAATAGGAGCGGAGGATGATTAAATGGAAAATATAAAGTTAAAAATCAATGGTATTGAGGTATCTGCTCCCAAAGGTTCTACTATTTTGGATGCAGCCCATCTCGCTGGGGTAAAGATTCCTACCCTGTGTTATTTTAAAGAAATTAATGAAATCGGTGCCTGTCGTGTTTGTGTGGTGGAAGTAAAAGGTGCCAGAAACCTAGTGGCGGCTTGTGTACATCCTGCAACAGATGGCATGGAAGTATTAACAGCGACCCCACAGCTTATCAAGTCTAGAAAGAAAACCTTGGAGTTGATGCTTTCTGCTCATGACAGACGTTGTTTGGAGTGTGTGCGTAGTGGAAACTGTGAATTTCAGTCTATGTGCCAAGAGTTAGGCGTAGAGGATTCCGGTTTTTATGATGGAGACAGACCAATTCATGAAATTGACACAACCGCGCCTCATTTAATTCGTGACAACAACAAATGTATTTTATGTCGCAGATGTACTTCTATCTGTGAGCAACGCCAGCATGTAGCGGTTATCGGACCAAACAATCGTGGTTTTGATACGGTGATTGGTTCGCCCTTTGAAATGGGTCTGGGAGATACCAGCTGTATTCATTGCGGCCAATGTGTTAGTGTTTGCCCGACAGCGGCTTTGCAAGAAAAACCATATATTGATGAAGTGTTGGCCGCCATTGCAGATCCGACCAAGTATGTAGTGGTGCAACCGGCTCCTTCTGTGCGTACGGCTCTTGGTGAAGAGTTTGGTTATCCTATCGGGACGGACGTGGAAGGCAAGATGGCAGCGGCTCTTAGAAGAATTGGGTTTGATGGTGTGTATGACACCTGTTTTGGTGCGGATTTGACGATTATGGAAGAGTCGGAAGAGTTCCGCAAGCGTTTGATTGATGGTGTAGGCAAGATGCCGATGTTTACATCTTGTTCGCCGGGTTGGGTATCATTCTGTGAGCATTATTATCCGGAATTGATAGAAAATCTTTCTAGTTGTAAATCGCCACAGCAGATGTTTGGTGCAGTTGCAAAGACTTATTATGCTACAGAAAAGAAGATTGATCCAAAAGATATTGTATCCGTCAGTATTATGCCTTGTACAGCGAAAAAATACGAAGCGGGTCGTGATGACCAAAGTGCGGCCGGTCCGGGGATACCTGATGTGGATTATTCTATTACTACAAGGGAATTGGCTCGTATGATTCGTAAAGTTGGTTTGGATTTCCGTAATCTTCCGGATGAAAAATTCGATGATATCATGGGAGACTCTACAGGAGCTGGTGTTATCTTTGGTGCATCCGGCGGTGTTGCGGAAGCAGCACTTCGTACCCTTGTGGCACGATTGGAAAATAAAGAACTGAAAGATGTAGATTTCCATGCAGTACGTGGTATGGACGGCATCAAAGAGGCTACCATTCATGTGGCAGGCAAGGACGTGAAAATTGCTGTTACTTCCGGTATGACCAATGCCAAGAAAATTTTGGATCAGGTACGTGCCGGTACATCGGATTATGACTTCATAGAAGTGATGGGATGCTGGGGCGGTTGCGTTGCAGGCGGCGGGCAACCACATTGTGATGCAGAAACATGGAATCACACAGATGTAAGAGGTTTGCGTGCAAAAGTCCTTTATGACATTGATGTAAAGAGAGAATATCGTAAATCCCATAAAAATCCATCTATCATTAAGTTGTATGATGACTATTTGGTTGGTGGACCGGGTGCAGATAAAGCACATCACATCTTACATACTTCTTATAAGAAACGTAAAGTGAATGAGTTTTTGGATTAGTAAATCAAAATTGAGACAAAAGGGGGAAATCGGACAAATTCGATTTCCCCCTTACTTTTGAACTATTAAGTTGTATGATGTGATAAAATGAAAAGAGAAGCGATAAGGAGATGGATATAAATGGATTTATTTGACTACGCCAGAGAAAAAACCAAGGAAAAAGAGGCACCCCTTGCGGCTCGTATGCGCCCTACAACCTTGGATGAAGTGGTGGGGCAGCAACATATTATCGGTAAGGGTAAGCTATTATATCGGGCTATTACAGCAGATAAATTAAGCTCTGTTTTATTTTATGGGCCGCCGGGAACGGGTAAAACCACTCTTGCCAAGGTCATTGCCAATTCTACCAGTGCTGTATTTCAGCAGATAAATGCAACAACAGCAGGGAAAAAAGATATGGAAGCGGTGATAAAGGGGGCAAAAGATACCTTGGCAATGTATCAAAAGAAAACAATTCTGTTTATTGATGAGATACATCGTTTTAACAAAAGCCAACAAGATTATTTGTTGCCTTTTGTAGAAGACGGCACTATTACTTTGATTGGTGCGACTACGGAAAATCCTTTTTTTGAAGTAAACCAAGCTTTGATTTCCCGCTCCAATTTATTTGAATTAAAACCTTTGGAAAAAGAGGATGTGAAGATGCTGTTAAATCGTGCCATTGAAAGGGAAGATAAGGGCATGGGTGCGTTTCGGGCAAAAATAAAAGAGGATGCTTTGGATTTTTTGGCGGATGTGGCAGGGGGAGATGCCAGAAATGCTTTAAATGCTTTAGAGTTAGGTATATTAACCACAGAGCGTAGTGAGGATGGTTTTATTTGGATTACTTTGGATGTAGCCTCCGAGTGTATTCAAAAACGAGTGATTTCCTATGATAAAAATGGGGACAATCACTACGATACGATCTCTGCCTTTATCAAAAGTATGCGGGGTTCTGACCCGGATGCAACCGTATATTATTTGTCAAAAATGATTGCAGCAGGAGAAGATATCAAGTTCATCGCTCGTCGGATTATGATTCATGCTTCTGAAGATGTGGGAAATGCAGACCCTATGGCGATTCAAGTGGCAGTATCAGCAGCTTTGGCAGCAGAACGAATCGGCTTGCCGGAGGCACAGATTATTTTGACCCAAGCAGCACTGTATGTGGCTTGCGCACCCAAAAGCAATAGCGTAGTTGTGGCAATGGGCAATGGGGAACAATGGGTAAATCGCACAAAGACCACCGTGCCTGCTCATTTGCGTGATACCCATTACAAAGGTGCGGGTGCTTTGGGTAATGGGATTGGGTATTTATATCCCCATGATTTTCCGGGGCATTTTGTAGCGCAACAATACTTGCCGGATGAAATACAGGAGGCGAAAATTTATGAGCCAAGTGATTCCGGGTATGAAAAGGAAATTCAAAAACGTATCTTAAAGTAATGTTCCCAATACCCTTGCATAAACCGCTTGATTGACCCGGGTCCAATTCCCTGCAATTGCTTTTGCCTCTGCCTCTGTGGGCACTACCAATTTTAGATCAATTAAGTTGATATAATTTTCCACAATCCGACAACGTACAACAAATTCACCCTGGTCATTTTCATAATAATTGGATTTTACCCCTGCTTCCTCTTGTAAGTCGTACTGTTTTTCTTTCAGAAAAGCTTGAATATCCTGAATAATCGCAGGTGAAATTCTATCCTTAAAATAATGGACGGCCTTTGCCCCTTCTTCTGTTAGGTGATAAAGGGTGCGTGTGTGGGTAGCTTCTATCTTTAAAAAGTCAGAATCAGCCAAATCATTGAGTGATTCCTGTATCTTAAAGAAAGTGGTGTAGCCCTCTGATAATACAAATTCTGAAATTTGAGCGGTTGTCATAGGAGAGTTTACTTCATTTAACATATACAGGATAATCAATTTATAAAGTGCTAATTTATCATTCATAATATTCCTTTCCTTGCCAGATATCATGTTCTTTTAAATACTGATGAAAGTGATTGAGTACCGTGCGTTTGGCACTGCTCCAAAGGGGAGCGATCAATAAGTCCTTTGGACCATCGCCGGTTAAACGGTGAATGGTGATGTTCGGTTTTAAATGTGCAACACAGTTTGCAAGTAATGCAAGATATTCTGCTTCATTGGGTATCCAAAAAGGTTTTTTTTGATATTCCGATGCCAAATCGGTACCCTTTAAGATATGCAGCAATTGCAATTTGATTCCGTTTATATTAAGTTTGTTTAAATGTGCGATGGTTTCAAGCATCATTTCGGGTGTTTCGTTTGGTAAACAAAGAATGATGTGGACGATGACGCAAATCCCTGCTTTTTGTAACTTCCATACGGCGTGGTCAAATACTTCCAGTGCGTAACCACGGCGAATGTATCTGGCAGTGGTTTCATGTATGCTTTGTAGGCCCAGTTCAATCCAAACAGGCTTGATTTTGTTGATTTGTTTCAGCAAATCAAGGATGGCATCATCCAAACAATCCGGTCTGGTGGCAATGGAGAGGATTTTGACATCAGGGTCATGGATGGCCTCAAAATATATTTTTTTCAAAAAATCAATAGGCCCGTATGTATTTGTAAAAGCTTGGAAATAAGCAATATAGGAGCGGGCAGAACGTTTTTGGGATAATGCGATTTTCCCTTGTTTGATTTGTTCGCTGATGGTATTTTGCAGATTGCCCGCAAAGTCGCCGGAGCCTTGCACACTACAGAAAATACAACCGCCTGTCCCCACTGTTCCGTCCCGGTTTGGGCAAGTCATTCCTGGGTTTAAGGTGATTTTATAAAGTTTTTCTCCAAATTGTTTCTGCAATTCGTAGTTTAGCCCATGATAGGGCTTTTCATTCCATTTTTTCATGGTATCATCATAGCATTATTTGAAAAACTTTACTAGAGATTCTAAAAAGGCTTTTCATTTTGGCTACATTGTTGTATAATCGACAACAGGAGTAAATCAAATTCTGTAGTCGTTTCAGACGCGAGTTCCCATGAGCATAAATCATAGGTTTGATTTAATAAGTGAATAATTAATGCAAAAAAATGTAAAAAATACGATTAGAAAGGGGTTAAAATGACCAGAGAACAATATGAAACACTTCCTTTGGCAACAATCAAAGACCTTGCCAAGGCCAGAAAATTAAGGGGCGTTTCCACATTAAAGAAAAGTGAGCTGATTGATGCGATGTTGGCGCAGGATGAAAAAGATGAAGAAAAATCGGCCAGCGACAAGGCGAGAGAAGAGGTCAAAGAGGGTTTCAAAGAAAAACATGAAGGTACAGATATTGAGTCATTGGATAGTGGTAAATTGGCTCATGGCATTTTAGAGGTTATGCCGGATGGGTACGGCTTTATCCGTAGTGACAATTATATGCCGGGAGAAAATGATGTGTATGTATCACCATCACAGATACGACGCTTTGGCTTGAAAACAGGAGATATTATTTCAGGCAATACACGTATCAAAACCCAATCAGAAAAGTTTAGTGCTTTGCTATTTGTGTCCACGGTGAATGGATTGCGTCCCTCTGATACCGTAGGAAGACCTCATTTTGAAAATTTGACACCGATTTTCCCAAATCAGCGTTTGGTTTTGGAAACACCGGGTTGTTCCACTGCCATGCGTGTGGTAGATTTATTATCACCCATTGGAAAAGGGCAACGTGGTATGATTGTTTCTCCGCCAAAAGCAGGAAAAACAACCCTTTTAAAAGAAACAGCACTTTCGATTAAAAAACAGTATCCCAAGATTCATCTTTTGATTTTATTGATTGATGAGCGTCCTGAGGAAGTGACAGATATCAAAGAAGCCATTGAGGGGCCAAATGTAGAGGTTATTTATTCAACCTTTGATGAATTGCCCGAGCACCATAAGCGTGTTTCTGAGATGGTGATTGAAAGAGGTAAGAGACTGGTTGAGCATGGTAAGGACGTGATGATTTTATTAGATAGTATTACCAGATTATCCCGTGCATATAACTTGACTGTTCCACCGTCAGGCAGGACACTTTCGGGCGGTCTTGATCCGGCGGCATTGCATATGCCAAAGCGCTTCTTTGGTGCAGCGCGTAACATGCGTGAGGGTGGCAGCTTGACCATATTGGCTACGGCACTTGTGGAAACAGGAAGCAAGATGGATGATGTGGTTTATGAAGAGTTTAAGGGTACAGGCAACATGGAACTGGTTCTGGATCGCAAACTACAAGAAAAGCGTATCTTTCCTGCCATTGATATACCAAAGACCGGCACAAGGCGTGAGGATTTATTACTGACGCGCGGGGAGCAGGAGGCAAACTACATCATTCGCAAAGCGATGAATGGTATGAAAGCGGATGAGGCAGTAGACAACTTGATTAATATGTTTGCCAGAAGCAAAAGCAATGCCGAGTTGGTACATCAGGTTTTGAAACAAAAATATATTTAACAAGTATTGCAAAGGCTTTATTGCTATGTTATAATAATAGGGCTGTTCAAAGAGCATAAAATGAAAATAAGAGATAGTATGAAAATAAAAAGAGGTGATATCATGAAAGCAGGGATCCATCCTGAATACAGACAAGCAACTGTAAACTGTAACTGTGGGAATACTTTTGTTACGGGTTCAACAAATGAAAAAATTCACGTAGAAATTTGTTCCAAGTGCCATCCGTTCTACACAGGCCAGCAAAAAGCAAATCAGGCGCGTGGTCGTGTTGACAAGTTTAACAAGAAATACGGTATCTAAGAATCATAGTGCATGCAGGCCGAGGTTTCTATCTCAGTCTGCATTTTTTTACTTTGTCGGAAATGAGGAAATTATATATGAAATCATCAAACATCGGTGGCCAGGCAGTGATTGAGGGCATTATGATGAGAAACCAAGACAAGTATGCGGTTGCGGTTCGTAAACCAAATCAAGAGATTGAAATTGATGTACAAGAGTTTAAAAGTGTGATGCCTTTTAAGGGATTGAGCAAGGTGCCATTTGTCCGTGGTATGTTTGCTTTTGTAGATTCTTTGGTTTTGGGTTTGAAAATTTTGTCTTTTTCAGCAAGTTTTTATGAGGATGAAGAGACGGAGGCGGATCAGGCGAAAAAAACAGAGAAAAACGAAAAGCGAGAGTCGATGATTCAAGCGGCTTTTATGGTAGTGGGTGTGATTTTGGCGATTGGTATTTTTTTTGTATTGCCATTTTTCATCAGTGGTTTTTTTCGTGATCAAATTTCCTCTCGGATGTTATTGGTTACGATAGAGGGTCTGATTCGCATTGGTATTTTTTTCGCTTATATCTTGCTGATTTCACGTTTGAAAGATATTCAGCGCACCTTTATGTATCACGGTGCGGAGCATAAGTGTATCAATTGTATTGAACACGGTTTGCCTTTGACTGTGGAAAATGTAAAAGGTTGCTCCAAGGAGCACAAGCGTTGTGGTACCAGTTTTTTGTTTTTTGTAATGGTAGTGAGTATTGTGTTTAGTTTTTTTATTACGGTAGACAGTCAGGTATTGCGTGTGGTATTTCGTTTGGCATTGCTGCCATTGATTGCCGGGGTTTCTTATGAGATTATCAGACTGGCGGGTAAAACAAATAATATAATTATCGGCATTTTAAGTAAGCCGGGATTATGGATGCAACATTTGACAACCAAAGAACCGGAAGATGATATGATTGAAGTAGCTATTGAGGCTGTTGAGGCAATATTTGATTGGAAAGCGTTTCAAGCCAAGGAAGAGGATGCGGCTTGATGACCTTAAAGGAGGCTTATCAATATGGGCAAGCTGCATTAAAGGCAGTTGGCAATGAAGCGTATCATTTGGATGCATTTTATTTATTAGAGCATGTCAGCGGAAAAAGCAGAGCACAGTATTATTTACATGAAAATCAAGAGTTGGGGGATCAAAAACAAAAAGTCTATCAGGGTTTGATTTGTAAACGTGCAAAAGGCATTCCCTTGCAACATTTGTTGGGTGTGCAGGCATTTATGGGTTTGACTTTTCAGGTAAGCCCTCATGTATTGATTCCAAGACAGGATACAGAAGTTTTGGTAGAAACGGCTCTGGGGATTGTGAAAGAGACATTGCATTCTTATGACAATAACAAACCTTTTCGTATTTTGGATATGTGTACGGGTTCCGCTTGTGTGATTTTGAGTATTTTGCATTATGTGCAAAAGGATTTTGTTTTAGGTGTGGGTGTGGATATTTCAGAAAAAGCCTTGGAGGTTGCCCGCCAAAATAAGGAATCTCTGGGAATAAAAGTTGATTTGATACAAAGTGATTTGTTTGAACAGATGCAAGATACATATCAAATGATTGTTTCCAATCCCCCATATATTAAAACAGCTGAGATAGAAAGTTTATCTGTGGAAGTACGGGAACATGATCCCATGTTGGCATTGGATGGAAAAGCAGATGGTTTGTTTTTCTATCGTAAGATTGTAAAGCAGAGTTTTGTGTATTTGGAGCCGGGTGGTTATTTGATTTTTGAAATTGGTTCCGAGCAGGGAATTGCGGTAAAACAGTTTATGAAAGAGGCCGGTTTTGGCAAGATAGAAGTGATAAAAGATTTAGCAGGACGAGACCGTGTGGTTTTAGGAAGAAAGGACAGTGAAAGATGTTTGACCGTTTAGAAGATATCATCATTCGTTATGAGGAAATCATGGGGGAGTTGCAAGAGCCTGACGTGGCAAACGACCCGGAGCGGTTTCGCAAGTTGATGAAAGAGCAAAGCGATTTATCTCCCATTGTAGAGGCGTATCAAGCATATAAAGATTGTAAGCAAAACATAGAAGATAGTTTGGTGATGCTGGAAGAAGAGTCAGATGAAGAATTGAAAGAATTGGCAAAAGAAGAGTTAAGTGAATCCAAGAGCCGCATGGCTGAATTGGAAGAGGAGATGAAACGCCTTTTATTGCCCAAAGACCCCAATGATGACAAAAATGTAATTGTGGAGATTCGAGCCGGAGCAGGCGGCGATGAAGCTGCTTTGTTTGCAGCGGAAGTCTATCGTATGTTTGTTCATTATGCGGAAGAGCGGCGTTGGAAGACGGAGTTTATTTCGTTGAATGAAAACGGCATTGGGGGTTTTAAAGAATGTATTTTTATGATTTCAGGTCAGGGTGCTTATTCCCGTTTGAAATATGAGAGTGGTGTTCATCGGGTGCAACGGGTTCCCGCTACGGAAAGTGGCGGTCGTATACATACTTCTACCATCACGGTGGCCATTATGCCCGAGGCAGAAGATGTGGATGTTGCCTTGGATATGAATGATTGTAGGTTTGATGTGTTCCGTTCTTCGGGTAATGGTGGACAAAGTGTAAATACCACGGATTCAGCGGTACGTTTGACGCACATTCCTACAGGTATTGTGATTTCATGTCAGGATGAAAAATCTCAATTAAAAAACAAAGACAAAGCACTAAAGGTGTTGCGTGCCCGTTTGTTTGAATTGGAGATGGAAAAGCAGCAGGGCGAAGAAGCAGAGGCTAGAAGAAGTCAGGTTGGTACAGGAGATAGATCCGAGAAAATTAGGACGTATAACTTTCCCCAAGGCCGGGTAACAGACCATCGTATCAAGTTAACTTTACATAAACTGGATACCGTGATGAATGGTGATTTGGACGAAATCATTGATAGTTTGATTGCAGCGGATCAAAGTGCAAAACTGGCCTCCATTGAGGAATAAAAAAATTGAAGAGAGAAGGATAATGATTGATTCAGCATTTAAGAAACCAGAGGTAGAAGACCGGCAGATTATTAAGTCATACTTTGCAAATCCGGAGAGGAACGCTTGTGAGCGAACCTTTGCCAATGCTTTGTTGTGGTCGAGAGATTATAAAGTAAGGTATGGAATGATAGAAGATGCTTTGGTTTTTTGTTCGGATAAAGAAGAGCGTTCCCGTTTTTCCATTCCCATTGGAAAAGAAGAAAATGTGAAGAAAGCCTTTGACAAAATGATTCAATATTTTGAGGCAGAAAAAAGAGAGATTCATTTTTTTAATGTATTGGAAGAAGAATTTGCGATGATTGACCGTTGGTATCCAAATCAATATGAGATTACTTATGATCGGGATGAAGCGGATTATGTTTATGAAAGAGAAAAATTGGCCACTCTTTCGGGCAAAAAATTACATAGCAAACGAAATCATATTAATAAATTCAAAAATATCAACCGGGATTGGGTTTATGAAACCATTACAGATGGGAACCTGGAAGAATGTTTTCAGATGGCGTTAAAGTGGCGTTCTTTGAATGGTTGTGATGAAAATGAAGAAAAAAATGCAGAGATGTGTGTTACCTTAAATTCTTTGCGGTTGCACAATGAGTTGGGTTTAAAAGGTGGTTTGCTCCGTGTGGGTGGTGAAATTGTAGCCATTACAATGGGAGAACCTGTCAATGCAGAGATGTTTTGTGTCCATATTGAAAAGGCTTTTACTGCGGTAGATGGTGCTTATCCTATGATCAATCAGCAGTTTGTGTTAAATGAATGTATGGATTACCGGTATATTAATCGGGAAGAGGATTTGGGTTCCGAGGGCTTACGAAAAGCGAAGTTGTCATATCGTCCTGTGTTTTTGGTAGAAAAGGGTATTTTACGCAAGAAAGATGCCTGAGAGGTGATGAAATGATTTCTCAAAAAATGCAAAAATTGGTAGCGGGCAGTTCTGCCATCCGTGCGATGTTCACCGAGGGCAATCGGCTACGTGAGTTGTACGGGAAAAAAAATGTGTTTGATTTTAGTTTGGGCAATCCCAATGTGGCTGTACCAAACCAAGTAAATGAGGCGATTGTTGAAATCCTGGATTCGGAAGATAGTCTTGCTTTACATGGTTATAATAAAAGTAATGCAGGTCATGCTGATGTGCGACAGGCAATTGCGGAGAATTTGAACGAACGTTTTAAAACGGATTTTTCGGAACAAAATATTGTGATGACCGTCGGTGCTGCCGGTGGTTTAAATGTGATTTTAAAGACATTGCTTGATCCGGGGGATGAAGTGATTGTCTTTGTTCCTTTTTTTGGAGAATATCGCAATTATGTAGCAAATTATGACGGGATATTGGTAGAGGTTTCGCCGCATATTTCAGATTTCCAGCCGGATTTACTTGCGTTTGCAAAAAGAATCAGCAAACGTACCAAAGCTGTGATTATCAATACACCAAATAACCCAACAGGCGTGGTATATTCTAGGGAAACAATAAAGAAAATAGCAGAAATATTAGTAGAAAAAGAGCAAGCATTTGATACTGATATCTATTTGATTTCGGATGAACCTTATCGGGAATTGGTTTATGATGGTGTTACGGTTCCTTTTTTGCCTCATTATTATCAAAATACCCTTGTGGTTTATTCTTATAGTAAATCCCTTTCTTTGCCGGGAGAGCGGATTGGTTATTTGGTGATTCCAAATGGCTGCAAGGATTCTGCAGCGATTTTTGCAGGCGCAGAGGTGGCAACACGGATATTAGGTTTTGTCAATGCACCGTCGTTGCAGCAGAAAATCATCAAAAAATGCTTACATGCAAGCATTGATGTTGCGTATTACAACCGTAACCGTGAAACACTGTATCATGGTTTAAAAGACTTAGGTTTTGTTTGTATCAAGCCCCAAGGGGCGTTTTATTTGTTTGTAAAGGCTCCCATAGAAGATGATGTTGCCTTTTGTAAGATGGCAAAGCGGTTTCATATTTTAATTGTGCCGGGGAGTGCTTTTGCTTGTCCGGGTTATTTTCGGGTGGCTTATTGTGTGGCATATGAAACCATTGTCAATGCTTTGCCTGTTTTTGCAAAACTGGTAAATGTAGAGGAGAAAATATAAGATGGCTTTGAATCCCAATTTATTAAAAAATATTCGCCAAGTCGTTCCCTATGTAGCGGGTGAGCAACCCCAAGAAAAGGTGATGAAATTAAATACCAATGAAAATCCTTATCCGCCTGCGCCCGGTGTGCAAAAAGTACTAAAAGAGATGGATGCGGGGCGGTTTTGTTTGTATCCGGACCCGGAATCGGTACAGTTGACAAAAGTTTTGGCAGATTATCATGGAATAGAGGAAGAACAAGTTTTTGTAGGGGTTGGTTCGGATGATGTATTAGCGATGTGTTTTATGACTTTTTTTAATTCCAAAAAGCCAATTTTATTTCCTGATATTACGTATTCTTTTTATAAGGTATGGGCAGAATTATTTGGTGTGGCTTATGTTTCGCCGACTTTGGATGATGATTTTAAAATCAAACGGGAGGATTATTATCACTCAAATGGGGGGATTATTTTCCCCAATCCCAATGCACCCACCGGTATTTATGAAGATTTAGATTTTGTAAGGGATATTTTAGATAGAAATCCGGATGTCATTGTGATTGTGGATGAAGCGTATATAGATTTTGCAGGTATTTCAGCGGTTGAGCTTATCCGCCAATATGACAATTTGATCGTGGTACAAACATTTTCCAAATCCCGTTCTATGGCAGGTATGCGTATTGGTTATGCTATGGCAAATGCTACGTTGATTGCTTATTTAAATGATGTGAAACATTCCTTTAATTCTTATACCATGAATGTAACTTCCCAGGTTTGTGCTGTGGCGGCGGTACAAGATGAGTTGTATTTCCGTGAAACAATAAATAAGGTGGTTGAAACCAGAGAGTGGTTTCAAAAGGAATTAAAGAAACTGGGCTTTGAGATGACAGAGAGCAAAGCCAATTTTGTATTTGTGACTCACCCCCATGATTCGGCAGCGTCTATTTTTCAGGCGTTAAAAAAAGAAAAAATATTTGTGCGTCATTGGTCTGCCGACCGAATTTGTGCGTATTTGCGGATTAGTATTGGCACAAGGGAAGAGATGGAAGTTTTGTTGCAAACATTGGAGGCGCAGTATGGGCAATCCTAGAAATAAAACAAGAGTGATTCGGGTGGGTGATGTGTACATAGGTGGTGCGCATCCGATTGTGGTTCAATCCATGACCAATACCAAAACGGAGGATGTAAAAGCCACGGTTGCCCAGATTCATGCTTTAGAGCAAGCGGGTTGCCAGGTGATTCGTTGTGCGGTTCCTACGTTGGAGGCGGCCAGGGCTTTGCGAGAGGTAAAAAAGCAAATCCACATTCCTTTGGTGGCAGATATTCATTTTGATTATCGTTTGGCTATAGCAGCCATGGAACACGGAGTGGATAAAATTAGGATCAATCCGGGTAATATCGGTTCTGCGGATAAAATCAAAGCTGTGATTGAAACGGCCAAGAAATATGATGTGCCCATTCGTGTTGGGGTGAATGGTGGTTCTTTGGAAAAGCATATTTTAGAAAAATATGGTTCTGTGACAGCAGAGGGTATTGTAGAAAGTGCTATGAATAAAGTGCATTTGATGGAAGAGCTTGGGTTTGACAACATGGCGGTGAGCATCAAATCTTCGGATGTGCTGACGTGTGTGGCGGCACACCGTCTGATTGCTACGCGATGTCCCTATCCTTTGCATGTGGGCATTACAGAGGCCGGTACATTGTATGGGGGTAATATTAAGTCCTCTGTGGGGTTGGGCATTATTTTAAATGAGGGCATTGGTAATACCATCCGGGTTTCTTTGACAGGCGACCCTGTAGCGGAGATTAAGACGGGGATTTTGATTCTAAAAACCTTGGGTCTTAGAAAAGGTGGTGTGGAGGTAGTTTCTTGTCCTACTTGTGGTCGAACGCAGATTGACTTGATTCAACTTGCAAATGCAGTAGAAACCTTAGTGGCTGAAATGCCTTATGATATTAAGGTGGCAGTGATGGGTTGTGTGGTCAATGGACCGGGCGAAGCAAGAGAAGCGGATATCGGCATTGCAGGCGGCGTTGGAGAAGGGTTGTTATTTAAAAAAGGAGAGATTATAAAAAAAGTCCCTGAAGCAGAGTTGTTAAATGCATTAAAACAGGAGTTGGGTCATTGGAACAAATAAAAAATTATAAAGGATTTTTTGAGGTGTTTCCCACCTTAAAAGTAAATGAAAAAATAAATCTATTGTTTCAAGAAGTTCAAATTAGTCAAATTTCCACGAATCAAAGTCGTGATTTTTTGCACGTTCATATTTTTAGCACCCATTTGATTGATAAGCAGACGGTTCATCAGATGGAACAGAAAATCAAAGAGCAATTGTTTGCCTATCAAGGCATTGAAATTAAAATCAAAGAAAAATATCAATTGTCCAAGCAGTTTGATTTAAAACATTTAGTCTATGCATATCGAGAGAGTATTCTGTTTGAATTACGTTGTTTGAGTGTGTTAACCTCCAATATATTTTCTGCAGCCAAATTGCGCTATGAGGAGAATGATGTTCTTGTACTGGAGCTGGAAGATTCCATTATATCCCGCAGCAAAGAAAAGGATATTCAAAATCTGTTGCAGGATATTTTTGTGCAACGCTTTCAGATGGCAGTGCAGGTGCAGTTTGTTTATGTAACAAGAAAAGAAAAAAAGGCACATGAAGAAAATGCGGCGCAGCCGGAGCAAATCCATAAAACAACTCATGAAGCAATCCATGAGGTAATCATACAAAAGCCTCAAGTGAAGAAAAGAAATTCTTCTGCAAAAGGTTCTTTTAAATCAAAATCGCCCAGACAGGGCAGTGATCCCAATCTTTTTTATGGGCGAAATTTTGATGATGCGGCGATTCCTTTAGAGCAAGTTGTATCGGAAATGGGTATCATTACCGTGCGCGGTCAAATATTGAAATTGGAAACAAAAGAAATTCGCAATGAAAGAACCATTATTATTTTTCGTATTACAGATTTTACCGATTCTATTGTGATAAAAATGTTTATTTACAATGCACAGTTGCCGGAGGTATTGGCGGAATTAAAGCAGGATGCTTTTGTTAAAATAAAAGGGGTTACGATCATTGACAATTATGATAGTGAATTACAACTTGCTTCGATTCATGGGATAAAAACAATACCTGATTTTCGTAAGAAGCGACAGGATTTAGCCTCAAAGAAACGGGTAGAATTGCATTGTCATTCAAAGATGAGTGATATGGATGGTGTAGCGGAAGTCAAGGCTTTGATTCAACGGGCACATGAATGGGGGCATCCTGCCATTGCCATTACCGACCATGGGGTGGTACAGGCTTTTCCGGATGCCAATAATTTTTTACGGAGCTTAAAGAAAGATGACCCTTTTAAAGTGATTTATGGCGTGGAGGGATATGTGGTAGATGACTTGACGGAGATAGCCGTCTCTGCCACGGACCAAACCTTAGATGATACGTACGTGGTCTTTGATATTGAGACTACGGGCTTCAGCCCAATCAAAGATAAAATTATAGAAATTGGGGCTCTAAAAATTGTGAATGGAGAAATCGTGGATTCTTTTAGTACTTATGTGAATCCCAAGCGGCCGATTCCTTATGAGATTACCAAATTGACAGGTATTTCGGATGAAATGGTGCTAGAAGCGGATGGAATCGAAACGGTTTTGCCACGGTTTTTGGAATTTGTAAAAGAGAGCGTTTTGGTGGCACATAACGCTGGTTTTGATGTTCGTTTTATTGAGCAAAATTGTCGTTATCAAGACATTGTACCGGATTTTATTTCGGTGGATACGGTGGCTTTGGCACGGGTGTTATTGCCTACCTTATCACGTTTTAAGTTAAATACAGTGGCCAAGGCTTTGCATATTCCTTTGCTGAACCATCATAGAGCGGTGGATGATGCCAAAGCAACAGCAGAAATATTTTTAAAATTTGTTGAAATGTTAAAAGACCGAGGGATTAGCACTTTAAAAGGTATGAATCAATTTGGTGCTATGAATCCCCATGGGATTCGAAAGATGCCTTCACATCATATTATTATATTGGCAAAAAATGACATTGGTAAATTGAATCTGTATCAGTTGATTTCTAAATCTCACGTGACTTATTTCGGGCGTGTGCCACGTATTCCCAAAAGTGAATTGGTGAAACATCGTGAGGGGCTGATTGTAGGAAGTGCTTGTGAAAATGGCGAATTGTATCAGGCGATTTTGCAAGAAAGTCCTGTGGAGGAGATTGCACGTTTGGCGGATTTTTATGATTATTATGAAATTCAGCCTTTGGGCAACAATCAATTTATGATTGAGGAAGATAGGTATAGTGAGATTCATTCACAGGATGATTTGATTGCCGTGAATAAAAAGATTGTTGCATTGGGTGAACAATTCAAAAAGCCTGTGGTGGCTACGTGTGATGTACATTTTTTGGAGCCGGAAGATGCGATTTATCGCAGTATTATTATGGCAGGAAAAGGCTTTAGTGATGCGGATCGGCAGCCGCCTTTGTATTTGCGGACAACAGAAGAAATGTTAGAAGAGTTTCTTTATTTAGGTTCAGCAAAAGCGCAAGAGGTGGTGATTGACAATCCGCAAAAAATTGCGGATTGCATAGAGAAGATTTCTCCCATTAGCCAAGAAAAATGTGTGCCGAGCATTGAAAATTCGGATGCGGAATTGCGTGAAATTTGTTATAAAAGGGCTTATGAAATTTATGGTATAAATTTGCCTCAAATCGTAAAAGAGCGGTTGGAACGAGAGTTGAATTCGATTATTTCCAATGGTTATGCGGTTATGTATATCATCGCTCAAAAATTGGTCTGGGAGTCTAACGACAAGGGATACTTGGTGGGTTCGCGTGGTTCAGTGGGTTCTTCTTTTGCAGCGACGATGGCAGGGATTACAGAAGTTAATCCATTGAGTCCCCATTATTATTGTGTCAAATGCCATTATAGTGATTTTGAATCGCCGGAAGTTCGTCGGTTTGCCGGAGGCTGTGGTTTTGATATGCCTGATAAGGTGTGTCCGGATTGTAAAGCGGTACTACAAAAAGCAGGATTTGATATTCCCTTTGAGACATTTTTGGGCTTTGAGGGCGATAAAGAACCTGATATTGATTTGAATTTTTCAGGAGATTATCAAGCCAAAGCACACCAGCATACAGAAAGATTGTTTGGTAAAGGTTACACTTTTAAGGCTGGTACCATTGGTACTTTGGCAGATAAAACAGCATATGGTTTTGTAAAAAAATATTATGATGAAAGGAGCATTCGCAAGCGTAATTGTGAAATCGATCGTTTGGTAAGCCATTGTACAGGGGTTCGACGCAGTACAGGTCAGCATCCGGGGGGAATCATTGTGCTACCCCATGGTTATGATATTAATGAATTTACGCCGATTCAACGCCCGGCCAATGACAATGAATCCGAAATTATTACCACCCATTTTGATTACCATTCCATTGACCATAATTTGTTGAAATTAGATATATTGGGGCATGATGATCCGACCATTATTCGGACGTTAGAAGAATACATCAGTTCAGATGCTTTGGATAACGAATTTCATGAAAAGAATCCCTTTGATGCCACCACCATCCCTTTGGACGATAAAGATGTACTGTCTTTGTTTCATAGTACAGATGCTTTGGGTATTAAGCCAGTGGATATTGATGGTTGTAGGTTGGGTTGTTTAGGAGTGCCTGAATTTGGCACGGGCTTTGTCATTAAGATGGTGGAAGATGCCAAACCTCAGTCTTTGTCAGATTTGATTCGGATATCGGGTTTGTCCCATGGTACCGACGTTTGGCTCAACAATGCACAAGAAATTATTCAATCCGGGCAAGCTACCTTGTCGACCTGTATTTGTACCCGAGACGATATTATGGTATATTTGATTCATCAGGGTATGGATAGTGCTTTGGCATTTACCATTATGGAAAGTGTGCGAAAAGGTAAAGGCCTAAAATTAGAATGGGAAGTGGCTATGAAAACCCACGATGTTCCGGATTGGTATATTTGGTCTTGTAAGCAGATAAAATATATGTTTCCCAAGGCGCATGCGGCAGCTTATGTGATGATGGCATATCGTATTGCTTATTGTAAAATTCATTATCCATTGGCTTATTATGCAGCTTATTTTGGTATTCGGGCAAAAGCATTTTCTTACAAAATTATGTGTCAAGGGAAAGAAAAGCTGGATTATTTTTATAAGGATTATAAAAAAAGAGATGGTTTAAAACAATTGACAAAGGTGGAAGAGGAAACGCTAAAAGATATGAGAGTTGTGCAGGAAATGTATGCAAGGGGATTGGAGTTTACACCTGTGGATATTTATCGTGCCAAAGCCAAGCGGTTTTTAATTATAGATGGCAAATTGATGCCCTCCTTGTCTAAGATTGAGGGTCTGGGTGATAAAGCGGCTGATGTGGTAGAACTGGCAGCAAAAGATGGCAAGTATCTGTCGATTGATGATTTTAGACAACGGACCAAGGTGAGTAAAACGACCATAGAGTTGATGGAAGAGCTGGGTTTGTTTGGTGATTTACCAAAGAGCAATCAATTGTCTTTGTTTGATTTATAAAGACTTTTGCATATAAAAAAGAAATAAAAAATACAAAAAAATGAGATAGTAGGAGAAATAATGATGAAAAAAGTAGTGGTATTGTTATGTAGTGTTTTGGTGATGGCGGTTTTGGTTGCTTGTGGAAATGGCGGTGGTTCCGACAGCGGTTCCGATGGTGGTTCTGGTGATGCATCCGCGCAAACAGTGGCCATTGAGATAGAAGATCATGGGATCATTGTGTTGGAACTGGAACCGGATGTGGCACCGATTACGGTAGAAAATTTTGTGCGTTTGGCCGAAGATGGTTTTTATGATGGTTTGACATTTCATCGTATTATCGAGGGTTTTATGATTCAAGGCGGTGACCCGGAGGGTACCGGTATAGGTGGAAGTGATGAAAATATCAAGGGTGAATTTTCTGCCAATGGTGTGGAAAATGACATCAGCCATGTACGTGGTGTGATTTCGATGGCGCGTGCCCAGGATTTTGATAGTGCCAGTTCTCAGTTTTTTATTGTTCATCAGGATGCAACATTTTTAGATGGTGAGTATGCTGCATTTGGCCGGGTGGTTTCCGGTATGGAGATTGTAGATGCTTTGGCTGAAAATACGCCGGTGCAAGATGGCAATGGTACTGTGTTGCCGGAAGACCAGCCTGTGATGATTCGTGTTACCGTTACGGATTGATAGCAGCGGATTTTAGATTAGTCCAATTTGTTTCTTTAGAAGAGAAATGAATTGGACTTTATTATTTTATAAGTAAGTGCTATATTAGGGATATAGAGAAATGTTGTGAAAGGAAAATGGGGTTTATGAAACAACCACTTAATATTATCATTGCCTGTGTATGTGGTGCCGTTACATCCAATATTGCCGTTTATAAGGTGCAGACCCTTTTGGATGAAGAGAATATTTTAGCGGTGGTTTCTCATTGTGCTTTGGGTGATTTGGAGAAAAAAGCAGAAAGTATGGATTTGGTTATTTTAATGGTGCCTTATAACAAGGTGCTTACAATTCCCAGTATGACTGCTACAAAGTTGATATCGAAGTTCGGTTTGGAAGAAATCAAAGAGAAATTAATTCAAACATGCTTAGAGATTTTAGGTAACAAAAAATGCGATGCAAAGGAGAATGGAAGATGAAAGAATTTAATTATGTAATCAAGGATGTTTTGGGTATTCATGCGAGACCGGCAGGTATGTTGGCAAAACGGGCAAAAGAATTTGAAAGTAAAATTCAAATTACCAAAGGGGAAAAAACTATACTGGCGACACAACTTTTGATGTTGATGGGTCTGGCGGTCAAACAAGGAGAAGAGGTACGAATAACCATAGAGGGTGCGGATGAAGATGCGGCATATGAGGCACTCACAAAGTTCTTTCAGGAAAACTTATAAAAGAATCCTTTTTAGCAAGGGAGGTGGCGTAAATGGAACAGCTGCAAGGAAAAACAATATTAAAAAAAATTGCAATTGGAAAAGTGTTTTATTTTGAAAAAACGATTGCGGAAGTAAGACGTCAAAAAATTGAAGATACAGTGGCAGAAATCATACGTTTTGAGAGGGCAAAAGAAACAGCACAGGAACAATTGCAAGGGTTATATGAAAAAGCAAAAGAGGAAGTAGGCGAGGCAGAGGCAGATATTTTTCAAGTGCATAGCATGATGTTGGACGATGATGATTTTTGTGATACCATTATTAATTATATTCATGCAGGTAATCTTAATGCGGAGTATGCGGTGGCCAAAGCAGGAGATGAATTTGCAGAGATGTTTGCCTCTATGGATGACGAATATATGAAAGCTCGCTCTGCGGACATTAAGGATATTTCCGAGCGTTTGCTGTGTCTTTTGTCAGGTGTGCAAAGGGATGGACCTACGTTAACGGAACCTGTTATTTTGATAGCGGACGACTTGTCTCCCAGCGAAACGGTGCAAATGGATAAGTCAAATATATTGGCTTTTGTGACCAGGGCCGGTTCTGTGAATTCTCATACCGCTATTTTGGCACGGAGCATGGACATTCCTGCTTTGATTGAAGTAAAGATTGACAAGGCTTGGCATGGAAGGATGGCCGTAGTAGACGGTTATCAAGGGACGATTGTGATAGATCCGGATGCAGTTTATTTAGAAGAATTGAGAGGGATTCAAGAAAGAGACAAACAAAAGGCGGAGGCGCAAAAAGCCTTAATTGGTCAAAAAAGCATGACCAAAAGCGGAAAAGAAATCAATGTGTATGCCAATATTGGTACGGTTTCTGATGTGGCGTTTGTTTTGCAACAGGATGGGGAGGGCATTGGATTATTCCGCAGTGAATTTTTATATTTAGAATCTAAGGCATTGCCTACGGAAGAAGAGCAATTTCTTGCTTATAAAGAAGTGGCAGAGAAGATGGAAGGTAAGCCGGTGATTATCCGTACCCTTGATATTGGTGCGGACAAACAGGTAGATTATCTGGATTTGGCCGAGGAAGAAAATCCTGCATTGGGTTACCGTGCCATTCGTATTTGTTTGACCCAAACGGAGATTTTCAAAACCCAATTGCGCGCCATTTATAGAGCCAGTGCATTTGGTGAGATTGCGATTATGTTTCCGATGATTATTTCTGTGGAAGAGTTGGCACAGATAAAAGTAATTTTGGAGTCTGTAAAAATCGGTTTGTCCGAGCAAGGCATTCCATATGGAGATCCTCAAATCGGGGTTATGATTGAAACGCCGGCAGCGGTTATGGTGAGTGAGGAATTGGCCCAAGAAGTAGATTTTTTTAGCATCGGAACCAATGATTTGACTCAATATACATTGGCGATAGATAGGCAGAATCCGAAATTGGACCACTTTTATGATGCTCATCATCCTGCGATATTGAAGATGATCCAAATGACCATAGAGAATGGGCACAAAGGTGGTGCTTGGGTTGGGATTTGCGGCGAGTTGGCAGCAGATTTGGAATTGACGGAACAATTTGTGGAGATGGGAGTGGATGAGCTTTCGGTTTCACCGCCGTTTATTTTGTCATTGCGAGAGAAGATTCGGGGATTGGAGTAGGGAAATAAATAATGAATTGGACTTAAAACCTTATGAAAAAACGTAGTACAGAACTGTTTTTACGCTTATTAAAAGAGCCAAGTAAAGATATTATGGCCATCAATTTAATAGAGGAGTTCCAAATTAGTGAAAAGACCCTGCGAAATGACATTCAAGAGATTGATTGCTTTTTGCGGGAGATTTCTATGCCTAAAATTATAACTTTTGATGGGCAAAAACTTACATTAAATCAAACAGAATACATGAGCCAACTCTTAGAAGCTATTTATGGAATGGATTCTTATCATTATAAAATGTCTTTGGAAGAGCGGATGTTTTACATCATTATTATATTGTTGGATACCAAAGGCTACTATTCCATGCAGCAATTTGCCAAGGAGTTATATGTTACGCGCAATACAATTATCAATGATTGTAAGCAGGTAGATGGATTTTTAAAGACCTACCATATTTCCTTTGTAGCGCAGAGTAAAAAAGGAATTAAAATTTTTGGCGAAAAACAGAAGATAAATGATATGCTTATTGATATGTTTCACATTCTAATACCGAAATTGAAATTTGAGCAAAGTTTTTTTGTTCAATATATCATTGAAAAAGCAAAATTTATGTATTCCTTGCCTAGTATTATAAATTTGATGAATCATTATATGTCTTTGCATAATATAATATTTGGAAAAGAAGTTTTTTATGAAATTGTGATTTGTATGTTTGTGTTGCTCAATCGCTTTTATTTATCTCAGGACAATGAAAAAGAAAAAATGCAGGATATGTCTGACGAACAAGAAAAGATGGATATCATTGGAGGAATGATTGCTTATATTGCAAAAAGCATTGGTTTGTCCGGTATGCGGAAAAAAGAAGTGCAAAGCATTGAAAAAACGATTATTTTGCGTGGGCTTTATCCGCAAGTTTACAATGTGAATGATTTTGAATTGTATGGCGTGATTTCTCATTTTCTTTTTGGTATTGGTGATAGTATAAATGTAAATATGCAGTCGGACGGCCTTTTGATGGATTCTTTGGTTTCTCATATCAAAAATATGGAGAATTGGAATGAAACCAATTATGCCCGATGGGATATAAATCATGAATATGAGTTATATGGAGATTTTCAAGAGATTTGGCGGGTGGCGGAACCTAAGTTTTATATGTTGGAAAAATATCTTCCTTTCTCATTGAATCAGCGTATGAAAGAAAGTATTGTAATTCATATTGGTGCAGCGATGTTACGGAGTCGTAAAAATATTCAGCCATGTAATGTAATTGTGACTTGTCCCGGTAGCATTGCAACAAGTCGGTATTTGGAAGCTCAAATCAAAAATTACTTTTGTTTTAGCCGGGTGGAAGTTATGAGTATGGGAGAAATAGAGCATAAAACAGGTGTTTTTGATGGTATAGATTTTATTATATCTACAGTGCCATTGGTTGATGTAAGAATTCCTGTTGTGGTTGTTAGCCCTTTGCTAACGGCACAGGATGTAAAGGCAATCAGAGCGTTGGCAGTGCATGTTAAGGAAAAAGATGTTTTATTTCAAAAAGTGCAGAGATATCCTGTATTGGATGAGATTCAAGAAATTTTTGAAAGTGGAGATGAAGAAAAAATCACTTATTTGGAGCAAAAATTGGAAGGTGTATTGGCAGAATTGGTCAATGTGGTGCCGATGGTTTCAAAAGGATCGATGTTACAAAATATGTTAAAATTAGAATATATTAGCATTGTTACATTTGCTTTGGAATGGCGGCAGGCCATGATAGATGCTTCGGAAAGTTTGCTTCGAGATGGTTTTATGGAAGAAAGCTATCGGCAGGCAGCAATTAAAAATATAGAGAAATATGGCAACTATATCATCGTGAATCAGGGCGTTGCTTTAGCTCATGCACATAAAGACAGTGGGGCAAAAAAAGACGGATTGAGCCTTTTGATAGCGAAAGACGGGGTGCATTTTGATGGTGGTGATGTGGTGTATCTATTTTTCTTCTTTGTGCAGGAAAGTGATATGGATTATCTGGAGTTATTTAAGGAGATTATTAAGCTGGGAGATGAGCAGGCGCATATAAAGCAGGTTATAGAGGCAGAGGATAAAGGTAAGGTGTTAGAGATACTGGGAAAGATTTTCAATTGATAGATTCCCACAAAAAAGGTCGCAAAAAAATCCCTCAAAACAGATTTTTCTGAGAGATTTTACTTTTCATGCACCATATATCTAAGCTCTTTCCACTCTGCCTGATTTCAAACAGGATGTACATACTTTTACTTTTTTTGCTCCACCTAGCACTTTTACTTTAACAGATTTCACATTTACTTTCCATGTTCTTCTGGTTTTTTTATGTGAGTGACTTACATTGTTTCCAAAGTGAGTACCTTTTTCACAAATAGCGCATCTTGCCATGATAGCACCTCCTCTAACAGCTTATTCATCTACAAGGCATTTGTGTCCTCTAACCTCATAGACGGACAACAATAATATATTAACAGAAAGCCTTGATTATTGCAAGGAGTATTTTCATCTTATTTTGTATTCCGTAAAGAAACGAAAGTAGATTTTTTGTTGTAAATGGTAGAGAAAGCTAGTATAATGATATAGGATTAGATTCCGAAAGAGATTTTAAGACCAAATATTAAGCGAATGTGGAGGTTTTTGGTTATGATAGAAAGTAAAAGTACGGATATTGGCACAATTGCGATTAATCGAGAAGTAATTGGCAAATATGCAGGTGCTATGGCTGTAGAGTGCTTTGGTATTGTTGGTATGGCGACCATCAGTGTAAAAGATGGATTGGTTAAGTTGCTGCGCCGGGACAATCTAACCCAAGGCATCCAAATAGACGTGACTGCTGACAACAAGCTTATTTTGAATTTCCATGTTATTGTTGCTTATGGCGTCAATATTTTATCCGTTTCTGACAACTTGATGGATAATGTTAAATATAAAGTAGAAGAGTTCACCGGTTTGACCGTGGAGCAAATCAACATCTTCGTCGAAGGTGTCAGAGTGATTGATTAAGGAGGGGCAAGACGTGGCAATAAAAACCATTGATTCGGAGTTGCTCGTTAAGATGTTTTTGGCGGGAGCAGCTAATTTAGAGGCACATAAAGAGATTATCAATGACTTAAATGTTTTTCCTGTACCGGATGGTGATACGGGAACAAATATGTCTATGACCGTTATGGCAGCAGTGAAAGCGATTTGTGATTTGGAAAATCCTGATATGGAAAGTGTAGCAAAAGCGATTTCTTCAGGTTCTTTGCGAGGTGCGCGGGGCAATTCCGGTGTTATTTTATCCCAATTATTTAGAGGATTTACGAAGGTTGTGCGGGAAGAAAAAATAATGGATGCTCAGGTGTTGGTAAAAGCTTGTGAGCGTGGTGTGGCAACTGCTTATAAGGCAGTTATGAAACCCAAAGAGGGCACCATTCTTACAGTGGCAAAAGGTATTGCAAAAAAAACGGCAGAAATGGCGGAAACAACAGATGATTTAGAGATTGTGATTCCTGCTGTGTTAAAGTATGGAAAAGAGGTTTTAGATCGCACCCCTGATATGTTGCCTGTGTTAAAAGAAGCAGGTGTGGTTGATTCAGGTGGGCAAGGTTTATTGGAAATTTTAAATGGAGCATATGATGTCTTTTTAGGAAAAGAAGTGGATTATGATACGGTTCGTATAAGCAATAAAACCAAAGTGGCTGACATTGTGATACCGGACAATCATGAAAGCATCGAAATTACCTTTGGTTATTGTACAGAGTTTTTGATTTTATTAGAAAAAGAAATTACCGAAGATACAGAAGATAAATTCAAGGCATTTTTAGATTCTATCGGTGATTCGGTTGTTTGTGTGGCTGATGAAGAAGTAATCAAGGTTCATGTTCATACGGATGACCCCGGTTTGGCTCTACAAAAAGCATTGACGTTTGGTCAACTTTCCAACATAAAAATTGACAATATGCGAGAAGAGCATGAAGAAAAGCTGATGCGTGATGCATCCAAAAAAGCGGCAAAAGCAGAAAGTAAGATTGCGCCAAAAGAGGAAGAGGCAAAAAAAGAAGATGTGCGCAAAGCGGTTGGTTTCATTGCGGTGTCTATCGGGGAAGGGATCAATGATATCTTTAGAGATTTAGGTGTGGATCATCTGATTGAGGGTGGACAGACGATGAATCCGAGTACAGATGATATGCTGATGGGCATTGATGCGGTTAACGCAGACCATATTTTTATTTTGCCAAACAATAAAAACATTATTTTAGCGGCAAATCAAGCCCAGACATTAACTAAGGATAAGGATATTATTGTGGTTCCGACGACTACGGTTCCGCAAGGAATTGCGGCTTTGATTAGTTTCATGGAAGAGGAAGAGGTAGATGTTAACATTGAGAATATGAAAGAAATTATTCAAAATGTGAAAACAGGCCAAGTAACTTACGCTGTTCGTGATACACAAATCAATAGTTTTGTGATTAAAGAAGGCGATATTATGGGTATTAGTGACAATGGTATTTGTGCTGTGAATGAAAGCGTTGCCGAAGCCACTTTGGATATGTTAAAAGAGCAAGTGACGGATGATAGTGAAATGATTAGTATTTTCTATGGTAGTGATGTAAAAGAAGAGGAGGCCAATGCCTTAAAAAGTGAAGTGGAGAAACTATTTCCACATGTTGATATTGATATACACTTTGGTGGTCAGCCTATTTATTATTATTTGACTTCGGTGGAATAAAGATTGCATATGAAAACAAATATGAAGATTACTGCTCTCAAAGGGGTTGGTGCCAAGACCCAAGCGTTATTCCAAAAAATTGGTCTGGAGACGATTTTTGATTTGATTCATTATTATCCGCGTAGTTACCAGCGTTATGAAGCGGTGATGGCCATTGCGGAGTTGGCGGAGGGGCAGGTTGCTGCTATTTGCGGGAAGATTGTGGGACGGATACAAGTGAGTTCAAATCGCAACCTACCGATTACGAGTCTTAGTTTGAAAGATGATAGTGGAAACATCAAAGTGGTTTGGTATCGTATGCCTTTTCTGCGTAATACTTTGCGGGCAGATGAAACTATTCTTTTGCGGGGTAAAATCCTCCGTAAGAAAAATGAATTGGTGATGGAGCATCCGGAGCTATTTGTCCCATCCGATAAATATGAAGAAAAAAGAAATACGTTGCAACCTACTTATGCTTTAACCGGTGGTTTGAGCAATAAGACTGTTCAAAAAAGTATGCAGCAAGCTTTTGTAAGTGGTATACAATTAGAGGATTATTTACCTGCTGATATTCTGATGGAATATCAGCTTTGTTCCTATTTTGATAGTATTCGTGCCTTGCATTTTCCGAATCATGAAAATGAATACATGCAAGGACGGAAGCGTTTGGTTTTTGATGAATTTTTATTGTTTGTTTTGTCTATTCGTACTTTAAAAGAAAATCGTCAAAAAGAAGAAAATACATTTTCTTTTCAAGATTTGCCGGAAATCAATCGGTTGATTGAAGACCTACCTTATGATTTGACAGGGGCACAGCAAAAAGTTTGGCAGGATATCAAAAGAGATTTGCTTGGTATCAGTTTGATGAATCGTTTGGTGCAAGGAGATGTAGGATCCGGTAAGACCATTATTGCTTTATTGGCGTTGTTGTTTGTGACTTTAAATGGCTGCCAAGGGGCTTTTATGGCACCGACAGAAATCTTGGCGGTACAGCATTTTGAAAATACCAAAAGATTATTGAAAGCGTTTCAAATAAACATTGGGGTAGAACTTTTAATTGGTTCTATGCTTGCCGGCGAAAAACGAGCGGCTTATGATCGTATTGCGTCAGGAGAAGCACAGATTATTGTAGGCACCCATGCTTTGATACAGGAAAAGGTCAATTATCAAAATCTGGCTTTGGTGATTACAGATGAGCAACACCGCTTTGGTGTAAAACAACGTGAGCGTTTTTATAATAAGGGGAAAATACCTCATGTGTTAGTGATGAGTGCCACGCCTATTCCTAGGACTTTGGCAGTGATTTTATATGGGGATTTGGATATTTCTGTGATTGATGCATTGCCTAAAAATCGCTTGCCAATTAAGAATTGTGTTGTAGATATTCCTTATCGAAAAACGGCTTATACTTTTATGTCCAAAGAAGTAGAGGCAGGCAGGCAATGTTACATTATTTGTCCTATGGTTGCGGAAAGTGAAAATATAGAAGCAGAAAATGTGATTGATTATACAAAGAAGTTACAAAAAGTGATGGACAAATCCATTCAAATCGGTTACTTGCACGGCAAGATGAAGCAAATTGAAAAAGATGAGATTATGGAGCGATTTGCGAAAAATCAGCTTCAAGTGTTGGTGTCAACTACAGTGATTGAAGTAGGGATTGATGTACCAAATGCTACCGTGATGTTGATTGAAAATGCGGAACGTTTTGGCTTGGCGCAGTTGCATCAATTACGTGGGCGTGTTGGTCGGGGAAAGTATCAATCGTACTGTATTTTTATGAGCCCTGTTAAGAAAAAAGAAACCAGGGAGCGTTTGAAGATTCTAAACAGTTCCAATGATGGATTTTTTATTGCAAGTGAGGATTTGCGCTTGCGTGGACCCGGAGATATCTTTGGCATTCGGCAAAGTGGTATTATGGGCTTTACTTTGGGAGATGTTTATCAAGATGCCGGTATTTTGCAGCAGGTAAATAAAGCGGCAGATGCTATTTTAAATAAGGATTTTACATTACAATTGGAAGAGCATCAACCTTTGAAGAAAAAACTAAAAGAATATCAAGAAAAACAAATGCCTTTGTTGATACTATAGAAATAGCGGGAGAACTTATGAGAGTTATTGCAGGTAGTGCTAAGCGATTGCAATTAAAAACGGTAGCCGGATTAGACACTCGTCCGACTACAGATAGAATAAAAGAAACATTATTTAATATGATAGCACCAAATCTTTTTGGTAGTACATGTTTAGATTTGTTTAGTGGTAGTGGCGCAATTGGTATAGAGGCTTTGAGCCGGGGCGCAAAAAAGTGTGTGTTTGTGGAGCAGGATGGAAAAGCGTTAAAATGTATTCAGGAAAATTTAATCAATACAAAATTAACAGTCGCCGCCCGGGTGATGGCAAGAGATGCGATTACAGCATTACGATTGCTGGAGGGTGAAGAGCGGTTTGATTATATCTTTATGGATCCACCCTATGAAAGTGATTTGGAAAAAAGGGTATTGGAGTATTTGTCTGATTCGGCATTGATTGATGTGGATTCTGTGATTGTGATTGAATCGGCAAAAAGAAAAGAGTTTGCTTATTTAGAGAATTTGGGATTTTTGCTAATAAAAGAAAAGATTTATAAGACAAACAAGCATGTTTTTGTGAAGAGGCAACAGGAGGAGAGAGATAACATATGATAACAGCAATTTATCCCGGTAGTTTTGACCCCATTACATTTGGACATTTAGATATTATCAAACGTTCTGTTCGAGTGGTAGATGAGTTGATTGTTGGAGTAGTATTCAGTCATAATGCGAAAAATGCGTTGTTTTCTGTAGATGAACGTGTTAGAATGATTGAAGAAGTTACGAAGGACTTAGAGCATGTCAAAGTTGTGCCCTTTCGGGGATTGTTGATTGATTTTGCCAAAGATATGAAAGCAGATGTGATTATTCGTGGATTGCGGGCGATTACTGATTTTGAATATGAGTTGCAGATGTCTCAAACAAATCATCGGTTGCATGCGGAGATTGAAACCATGTTTTTGACAACGAGTGTAGAGTACTCTTATTTGAGTTCTTCGGTAGTAAAGGAAGTGGCTAAATTTGGGGGAGATGTATCACAATTTGTTCCTGAGATTTCTGCAATGGAGCTTAGGAAAAAAATGAAGCAAAAAGGAGAGTGTAAATAATGAGTAGCCGTATTGAACAAATCATTGAAGAGATTGAAGAGTATATTGATAGGGATTGTAAGTATCAGCCCTTATCAACTACGAAAATTATTGTAAATAAAGAGCATTTGGAAGAATTGCTCAGGGAACTGCGTTTAAAAACACCAGATGAAATCAAGCGTTATCAGAAAATCATCGCCAATCGTGATGCTATTTTGGCGGATGCACAAGCAAAAGCAGATGCGATGATTGCAGACGCACAAGTGCAAACAAATGAGTTGGTAAGTGAGCATGAGATTATGCAACAGGCTTATAGTCAAGCCAATGAAATTGTGACACAAGCAACGGGTCAAGCACAGGAGATTTTAGACAATGCGACATTGGATGCCAATAATATTCGCGTGAGTGCCATTCAGTATACAGATGATTTGTTGGCAAATGCGGAGAGTATTATAGGACATACTTTGGATAGTTATACCACAAAATATGACGGATTGATTAATTCACTGCAAGAGTGTTATGATGTGGTAAGAACCAATCGTTCTGAATTGGAAATACCGGCTGCAGGTGGTGATGAAGTGGATAGGTCTATGGAGATGGATAGACTTCAGTTTTAAATTAGGATGAATCAAAGGTTATAACCTTTGATTCATTTTTGCTACTTCACTCATGGCTTTTACGGTTTCCCCGATATCTGCCAATTTTGCATCGTCTTGTTTTTTGACAGCACGCTCTAACTGTACGATGATATCATCAATTAAAACCAAAATTTCTTCTTTGACCCTGTTTTTGTCAGGGTCGTTTGATTTGATGCTATCTAAAGAATCGTACATTTTGATTAGTCTTACGATAGATGGGAGATAGTGTGAGTCTACGACAAAATCAGCGGCTTCGCGAATGACAATACCTTTGATTTCTGTTTCCTTAATATCAAGCCGGTCTACAAGCTCAGCAAGATGAATGGCACGGCGACGCATGTTTTCATCTCTGGTTGCCATACGTTTATCACCCAATAAGATGGTGACCTCTCGCAGATAACACTCCTTGCCGAATTCTTCCTCTAAAGATTTGATTTTTTTATTTTGCTTGTACTGTTTGTAATTAAAAGCCATGCTCTCACCTTTCCTTAATCGAAACAATCATACTGACAATTTTTCCCACACCGCATAAAGTTCCGTCAATTCTTCTTCGTGTTTCGTTTTTTCTACGGTTAAGTCTTGACATTTTATAGAGTTGGAATAGACTTCTTCTTGTGTCAATAGTGCGTCGATTTCCTGATTACGTTCTTCCAACCGGTGAATACGAAGTTCTGTTTGTTCTATCTCTTTTTGTCGTTTTCGTTCTTTTGCCTGCTGCTCTTTTTGTTCTTGCCAGTTTAATTTGGATTGAGAAATATTTTTTTCGGCTTCCCTTGTTGCTTTTATCTTATCATCTGTGAATATAGCCGTCAAATGCTCTTTTTTTTCTAAGTAATAATCATAATTGCCGATGTAATTAATAAATGTCTGTTCTGTTAATTCTAGGATTCGACTGGCGGTTCGATTGATGAAGTAGCGGTCATGGGAAACATAAATGCAAGTACCGGTATATTCATTGAGTGCATTTTCCAAAATTTCTTTGGAAGTAATGTCTAAGTGGTTTGTGGGTTCATCCAGTATCAAAAAGTTTGCTTCGGAAAGCATGAGTTTTGCCAAAGAAACACGCCCTTTTTCACCGCCGCTTAAATCGCCTATGGTTTTAAACACATCATCGTCGGCAAAGCCAAAAGCAGCCAATGTGCTACGAATTTTGGTATTGTTTAAATCAGGATATGCATCGGAAATCTCATCAAATATATTTTTGTCATTATGCAAAACATGATGCTCTTGGTCATAATAGCCAATTTGTACTTTTGTGCCCAAAGTAAAGGAACCCGCATCGGCAAGTATGACTTGATTTAAAATCTTTAATAGAGTGGTTTTTCCTGTGCCATTATCCCCGATGATAGCAATATGTTCGCCACGTTTTATTTCAAATGCAATATTTTTAAAAAGGGTCAAAGAGTCAAAGGACTTTGCAAGGTTCTTTACAGAGAGTACGTCATTTCCACTGGTAATAGCCGGTTCTAGAGCAAAATGCATTTCGGTATCAATCTCTTTTGGTTTTTCCAAGATGTCGATTTTTGCCAGCATTTTTTCACGACTTTCAGCTCGTTTTATGGATTTTTCCCGATTAAATTGTTTTAGTTTTGTAATCACCGCCTCCTGGTGTTTGATTTCCCTTTGTTGGTTTAAATACTCTTTTAAGCGTGCATCTCGTAACTGTTGTTTTTTGTTAGCATAATCCTTATAATTGCCAGCGTACATTTGGATTGTCCCGGCTTCGATTTCGATTATTTTGCTTACAACACGATTGATAAAGTAACGATCATGAGAAACAATGAGGACAGCACCCGGATAGTGGATTAAGTAAGTTTCCAGCCATGCCACAGAATTTAAATCTAAATGGTTGGTAGGTTCATCCAGTAAGAGTATATCCGGTTTGGTCAATAAAAGTTTGCCTAAAGCCACACGGGTTTTTTGTCCGCCGGATAATGTGTTTGTCTGTTTTTCAAAATCTTCTTCCGCAAAGCCTAAACCTTTTAGAACGCCGGTGAGTTCGCTTTTGTAGGCATAACCATTGGCTTGTTCAAATTCTTCTACCAATCGATGATAAAGTTTTAAGCGTTCTTCTTGTTCATCTGTAGAAAGAGATTTTAATTCAATTTCAATTGCTCGGATTTGCTGCTCCAATGCAATAAGATCAGCTTTTGCCAAACTGATTTCCTGTAAAATGGTATGACCCGGGATTGTTTTTTGATGCTGTGCCAAATAACCAATGGTTTTTCCTTTGCTTAAAAGAACGTCACCGCCATCGAGAGATTCCTCTCCCATAATCATTTTTAAAATGGTAGTTTTTCCTGCGCCATTGATGCCAATTAAGGCGGATTTTTCGCGTTCTTCTATGTGGAATGCGCCATTTTTTACAATCACATGGTCACCAAAACTTTTTTGTATGTTATGACATGCAAGTATCATTTTTATGAATCTCCAATATAAATTTAGATTATCTCTAAATACGATTATATCTAAGTCCAAAGAAGTTCACAAGAAAATTTACAATAAAGTTAACTTAAAATTGACTTCATATTAACAAAACGCTATAATCTAATGGAAGATGTATTAAGGAGGCCACTTGTGAACATAAAAGAAATATCACAAACAGTTATCGGTAGATTACCACGTTATTATCGCTATTTGGGCGAATTGCAAAAATCGGGCATTGAGCGTATTTCATCCGGTGCGTTGAGCAAAAAGATGAATGTAACAGCATCTCAGATTCGACAAGATTTGAATAATTTTGGTGGTTTTGGACAACAGGGATATGGGTATAATGTAGCGTATTTGCGTAGCGAAATTGGTAAAATTCTGGGCTTGGACACAGAGCATAATATGATTGTGATGGGGGCAGGAAACTTAGGGCAGGCATTGGCGAAGTATTCGTCATTTGAGCGTTCTAGTTTTTTTGTGCGTGGTATATTTGACAACGACCCAAAACATCAAGGTCGAACGGTACGTGGTATTCCTGTCATGATGATGGATGAGTTAGAAGGATTTTTAAGCAACAATCAGATAGACATTGCAGCTTTAACCATTCCAAAGGAGGCAGTGTCAGAAGTGGTGGAGCGATTGGTTAAAAATGGTGTAAAAGCCTTTTTAAACTTTGCTTTGGTTGATTTGGAATTGCCTAAGGATGTGATTGTGGAAAATGTCCATATGTCTGATAGTTTGATGCGTTTGTCTTACAATATGATACAGCGTAAAGAAAATTAAAAAATGAGCTGATGGGTTTGCTGATTCCGTCAGCTTGTTTTGTCGATTCTTGCTGTTACTCTCAAAATGATATACAATATTTTATGTAAATAGATGAACGAGAGGATCTACCGGAATGAGTAAATTATCTGCCCGACTTCGCTTAACGCTTCTTGCTTTAATTCTGCAAATTGTGATTGCCGGAGTCATTGCTGTTTTTATCATAAATCGCTTTCCGCCCGTTGCTTATGTTGGGATTGTAACGACTATTTTGGCCTTGTTTTTTATTTTAAAAAAGGACGAGGCATCTGCGTATAAAATTTTATGGATTATTGTGATGCTGGCTTTCCCGCCATTGGGAGGGGTAGCCTATCTTTTGTTTGGTAACATGCGTCATACAAAAAAAATTAGAGTGCATGCCAATGAACATGCTTTGATTGCGAAGTTATTAGATGGTGATGGCAATTTGCCTTTTATCAATCAAATTGCTTGTGGTAGGATGTATAGTCTGATGCGATATATTCGAAAAACCTCATCCTATCATGCATATCGCAATACGCAAACGAAGTATTATACATTGGGTGAAAGTAAATTTGAGGATATGATTTATGCGTTGGAACAGGCAAAACATTATATTTTCTTAGAGTATTTTATTATTTATAAAAGTGAGATGTGGGAGCGGTTATTAGAGGTTTTGCTAAGGAAAGTCAATGAGGGCATAGAGGTTCGGCTCATTATAGATGATTTTGGTTCCCAAAGACTTTTTACAAATGTATATATAGAAAAGTTAGAAGCACAAGGAATTAAAACGCTACGCTTTAATCCTATGATTCCCTTTTTCTTGTTGTTTATGAATAATCGGGATCATCGAAAGATATTAGTAATTGATGGGCATACTGCTTTTTGCGGAGGTTTAAATATTTCCGATGAATATATTAATAAAAACAGTCCTTTTGGTATTTGGAAAGACACGGGTTTACGCTTAACAGGAGAAGGTGTTTGGAGCTTTACTTTGATGTTCATTGAGATGTGGGATACTTTTTGCGAGACAAAAGAGCGCATCAATGACTATACCTTATATAAGTCCAAGTCTTTGCATGTAGAAAATAGCAAGACAGATGGTTTTGTGCTTCCTTTTGGTGATACGCCACTTGACGAAGAACAACTTTCTGAAAATATTTATGTAGATATTTTGCATCAGGCAAAGGATTATATTTATATTTTCACTCCCTATTTGATCATCAGTGAAAAGATGATACACGCCTTGCAAATGACGGCAAAACGAGGTGTGGATGTGCGTCTTATTTTGCCCGGTATTCCGGATAAAAAAATTATTTTTCAGTTGACGCGCTCTTATTATACTTATTTGTACAAGGCAGGGGTGAAAATTTATGAATATACACCGGGATTTTTACATGCAAAAAGTTTAGTTTGTGATGACGAAATTGCCATTGTAGGTACCATCAATTTGGATTACCGTAGTTTGTATTTGCATTTTGAATGCGGTACCTTACTGTATCAATCGAGTGTGATTAAAGACATCAAAGAAGATGCGCTGCAAACAATTGCAGGTAGTCAAGAGGTTCAACAAGATGAAAGGAAAAGCAGTGGTTGGGGAGAACTTCTGGATGCAATTTTGCATTTATTTTCTCCATTACTATAGAAAGGTTGTGAAATGATGAGATTATTGCCGACAGCCGGTCAAATGCAAGAGATGGACAGATACACCATAGAGGAAATCGGCATTCCCTCTATGGTTTTGATGGAGCGTGCGGCTTTGCGTTGTTTGGAAGTTATGCAAAGAAAAGAACTTGATTTGTCTGCAACTTTGATTCTTTGCGGCACAGGTAACAATGGCGGTGATGGTTTTGCGTTGGCAAGATTGCTTCATCAACAAGGTTATAAGCCAACCGTTTGCCGAATGGATGGGCATGGGAAATTTAGTATTGACTGCAAAACCCAAAGGGATATTTGCGAAAATCTAAAAATTAAGATTGTTGATTTTGCTGAAATTGCAGATAAAAATTTTACGGTTATTGTGGATGCCGTGTTTGGTATTGGTTTGTGCCGAAATTTGGATGCAAGTTATATTCAGCTTTTTTTTGCGGTCAACAAAAAGCAAGGTGTTAAAGTTGCCATGGATGTACCATCCGGTATTTGCTCTACTTCAGGTAGGTTGTTTGGTATCGCTTTTCAAGCGGACATCACCGTTACATTTCAATGTGCCAAGCGTGGGTTGTTGCTGTTTCCTGCCAATGTTTATGCGGGAGAAGTGGTGGTAGTTGATATTGGGATTGATCTTGAAAAAGCAAAAGAAGATGTAGAGATTAATTTTACTTATGCATTGTGTGATATTTCTAAAGTCTTGCCGAAACGCGTGCCGAATTCCCACAAAGGCAGTTATGGAAAAGTGCTGATGATATGTGGTAGTGTTGGTATGGCGGGTGCCTCTTTTTTAAGTGCAAAAGCTGCTTATGGCATGGGTGCGGGTTTGGTGCAAGTTTATACTGCACAGGAGTGTCAACCGGTGATACAAACGTTGCTGCCCGAAGCGATTGTGTCTACTTATCAAAATTATGAAGTAGCAAAACTAAATGAGTTGTTGCATTGGGCAGATGTGCTTTGTATTGGTTGCGGATTAGGAAAAAGTTTAGTGAGTGAGTCGATTTTAACTCATGTTTTGCAAAATTTTCAAGGTAGTATTATAATAGATGCCGATGCGGTTCATTTATTGAAAAACCAAAAAGAGCTTCTACATAATTTGAAACATCCTTGTATTTTGACGCCTCATATAAAAGAGATGGCCAATTTTTTAGAGATTTCCCTTGCTGAATTACAGGAAAATATTTTTGCAATCATCACAGAATTTGTCAGGGAATATGGTGTGATTTGTGTTTTAAAGGATGCGCGAACCGTTGTGGCACAAAAGGGTAAAAAGCTGTTTATCAATACTTCCGGAAACAATGCCATGGCAAAGGGTGGTTCGGGGGATGTGCTGGCAGGTATGCTTACAGGTTTGCTTGCGCAAAGTTCGGAGGATTTTTATGAAATGGTTTGTTTGGGTGTTTATCTCCATGGTTTGTGTGGAGACAAGGCAAAAAGTATAAAAAGTAGTTATGGGGTGTTTGCCTCTGATTTGATTGATATGTTAGGAGAAATCATAAATGAAAATACATAGACGTGTCTGTGCTACGATAGACTTAGATGCCATCACTGAGAATGTCAAACAATTACATAATAATATTGGTCAAAGTCAACTGATGGTGGTGGTTAAGGCCAATGGATACGGCCATGGTTTATTGAAAGTAGCACAACATTTGACAAAGCAAGCTTTAGATTTTTTGTGGGGATTTGGCGTGGCAACACTAGGCGAGGCTGTAGAATTGCGCAAGGGTGGGATTCAAACGAATATCATTGTCCTTGGTTGCGTCTTTTTGGAGCAATACAAAGAGATGATTGCTTATGATATTATCCCGACAGTTTATACTTATGATATGGCAAAAGAGATGAGTCAACTTGCGGTTGAAGCAGGGGAAATGCTGCGCATACATATTAAGTTGGATACAGGGATGGGGCGCTTGGGGTTTTTACCGACAGAAGAAAGCTTGCAAGCGGTCAAGCAGATTTTTGCGTTGCCGAATCTAAACGTAGATGGTATTTTCACCCATTTTGCTAGGGCAGATGAACCGACTGTGGATTTCACCAAAACACAATATGAGATATATAAGAAGTTTTTGGCATCATTGGGCAAAGAGGTTCCTTTTTATCATTGCAACAATAGTGCGGGGGTTTTAGCGTTTCCTCAATTTAGCAACAATTTGGTCAGAGCAGGTTTGTCTGTGTACGGCTTTTATTCTTCTGATGAAGTGGAGCGCAGTAAGGTTAGATTAAAGCCTGCTTTGCGTTTGACAAGCCACGTTACCTTTGTAAAAGAAGTACCAAAAGGTACGCCCATTAGTTACGGCAGCACTTTTGTTACGCCTAAGAAAATGCAAATTGCAACCATACCGGTAGGTTATGGGGATGGGTATCCCCGTTCTTTGTCTAATATAGGAGAGGTATTGATTGGCGGGAAACGTTGTAGAATATTGGGACGTATTTGCATGGATCAGTTTATGGTTGATGTGAGTCATTTGCCCGATGTGCAGAGTATGGATTTAGTGGTTTTGGTAGGAAAAATGGGTAAGGAAGAAATTCATGTTGATGAATTGAGTAAGTTAAGCAATCGTTTTAATTATGAATTTTTATGTTGTTTGGGTAATCGGATTCCCAGGAAATATAAATGTTGATATGTCCTTGAAATCTTTATGAGTAATCGGACAATTCACAAACAGGGCGCAGATATAAAATGTGTCTTGTTTTTTATTTCATTTGTGTTACAACAACCTTGTCTTCGTTAAAAATTTATTAAGAATTTCTTCATTTGGGTCGTTCGCGTCGTTTAATTGGCCGTTCACGACATATATATTGCAAGATAAGATGGAAATTTGTTATACTTTGCACGGGTGTATTTTAAGTTATTACAAAATGGTTTGGCGTACTTTTTCTCAGAGATTTGCCATGGAACTATACAGGCAATTTTTTTTTACTTTATTAAGAAATTGCTTTGATTTTCTATTAAAGTAAAAACATATTTAAACAATACCGAATAGGATAATTCTGTTTTGGGGTAGGGGGTAAAAGATGGATTTAGAAAAAGTGAAAAAGTTAATTAAAGTGTTAGAGGATTCATCACTTTGTAAATTACAGTTAAAAGACGAAGAGGGTGAGCTTGTTTTAGAAAAAGAGTGCGTTTCTGTATTACCTCCTTTGAATAAGGAACATACGGTGGCGGTCTCTTCTTTGTCGAGAGAAGAAGTTAAGGTTGAAAATGTCTCAGAAGCACCTGATACTACATCAGTGAATGCACCGTTGGTTGGGATTTATTATGAAGCGAGCGGGCCGGAGGAACCACCGTTTGTCAAAGTAGGAAGCCAAGTTCGGGTGGGAGATACGCTTTGTATTATTGAAGCTATGAAAATGTTAAATGAAATAAAAGCTCCTGTTGCGGGTGAAATAAAAGCGATTCATGTTAAAAATGGTGATATTTTATCTTACAATCAAACTTTGATCGAAATAGGTGATTAAGTATGTTGAAAAAAATATTAATTGCAAATCGTGGAGAGATTGCGGTTAGAATCATTCGGGCATGTAAAGAGTTGGGCATTGAGACTGTTGCGATTTATTCAACAGCCGAGCCTGACGCTTTGCATGTTCAGTTGGCAGATGAAGCGATATGTGTAGGTGGTCCAAGAGCCGTTGATAGTTATTTAAATATGCAAAATATTTTGAGTGCTGCTTGTAATACGGGTTGTGATGCGGTTCATCCGGGATATGGTTTTCTTTCAGAAAACGGCAAGTTTGCTCGATTGGTGAATCAATGTCAACTCACTTTTATTGGACCAAGTTCGGATATGATTGATTTGATGGGAAATAAATCCTCTGCACGGGCTGTGATGATGAAACATCAAATACCGGTTGTACCGGGTAGTGATTCCATTATTTCTTCCGTATCGGACGGTCTTGCATGGGCAATGAAGATAGGGTATCCAATCTTGATTAAAGCGGCGAGTGGTGGCGGTGGAAAAGGTATGCGTGTCGCATATGATGCGAATGAATTTGAAAGTGCTTATAAACTTGCAACTGCGGAAGCAAAAGCGAGTTTTGGGGATGATACGGTTTATATTGAAAAATATATTGAAAATCCAAAACATATAGAAATTCAGATTATAGGAGATCATCATAATAATTATCTTCATTTATACGAACGTGATTGTTCTGTGCAACGCAATCATCAAAAAGTGATTGAGGAAGCACCATGTGCAACATTGCGGGCAGAGGTGCGTCAAAGTATGATAGTGGATGCACTGAAAGCTGCTGCTGCAATCAATTACACAAATGCAGGAACGATTGAGTTTATTTTGGATCAAGATCAGAAGTATTATTTTATTGAAATGAATACAAGAATTCAAGTTGAGCATCCAATCACGGAAATGATTACAGGGGTGGATTTGATTAAGGAGCAAATACGTATTGCATCGGGGTTTCCATTGTCTGTTAGACAAGAAGATATTCAGATGAGGGGTTATGCGATAGAATGTCGCATCAATGCGGAAAATTCGTTCCATGGTTTTCAACCCTCCGCCGGGACAATTGAAACATTGGTATTTCCGGGTGGTTTTGGTGTGAGGCTAGATACATGCATTTATCCGGGCGCAAAAGTGACACCTTTTTATGACTCAATGGTTGGTAAATTGATTGTTCATGGAAATAATCGAATGGAATGTATCTATAAAATGCGCCAAGCACTGGAAGAATTTATCATTGTGGGTATTACAACGAATATTGATTTCCATTATTATATTTTAAATAACCCGGAGTATGTAAAAGGAATATTTGATGTTGGGTTCATGGAACGTTTGTTAAGGGAGTTGGAAAAGAGTGAAAAATAGAAATCCTTTTAAGCAACAAAGAGAAAAATTAAATCGTTTTTTTGATACGCAAGAAACAAGGCGATTGCGTATCGTTGCCAATATTCCGGACGGATTGTATGAAAAATGTACAAATTGTCATGAAAGTATGCTTAAGGAAGATTTGCAACAGAATCTATTTGTGTGTTATCACTGTGATAATCATGTAAGGCTGCGTGCAACAGAACGTTTGGAGCAAATTGTGGATGCCGGAACCTTTGAAGAAATGTTTGCTTCTGAAGTAAGTCAAAATCCATTGGAGATACCCGGTTATTCCGAGAAACTGGTGCAAAACAGACAAAGAAATAAAATGAATGAAGCGGTTGTAACGGGCATTGGTCAAGTGAATGGTTATGAATATGCAATTGCTGTGATGGATAGTTATTTTCTGATGGGAAGTATGGGTGTTGTTGTGGGTGAAAAAATCACGGCATTGGTTGAAATGGCGACGCATAGGAAATTACCGTTATTGATTTTTTCCACTTCAGGTGGTGCGAGAATGCAAGAAGGAATTTTATCCTTGATGCAAATGGCAAAAACAAGTGCGGCAATTGGACGTCATAGCCAAGCAGGATTGTTGTATATTTCAGTGCTGACACATCCTACCACAGGAGGTGTTAGTGCTAGTTTTGCTAGTTTAGGTGATATTATTATTGCAGAGCCTAGTGCTTTGATTGGTTTTGCGGGGCCTCGTGTTATTAAGCAGACGATAAATCAAGATTTGCCAAAAGAATTTCAGCGTTCTGAATTTTTGTTGGAGAAAGGTTTTGTGGATCAGGTTGTGCAGCGTGAGGACTTAAAAGAGGTGTTAACAAAATTGTCAAAATTACATCAGATTGAGGTGAAACGATGAGCCTTAAGAGCATGGAGATATTAATTGAGCAGCTAAAACAACAATTATTGGCTCTGGATAAATCAGAAATTCAAAATGAATCCCTAAGAAAGGAATTGATGCAGTTGATTGCAAATACAGAACAAGAGGCCTTTGAAAAGTTAGAACCGGAAGATAAGGTCTATTTGGCGCGCCATCCTCTCCGCCCAAATGCAAAATGCTATATTGATATGTTGTTTGATGGTTTTATGGAGATGCATGGTGATAGGTACTATGGAGATGACCAGTCCATGATCGGTGGTGTTGGTTTGTTAAAAGGAATACCCGTAACAATTATTGGGCAAGTCAAAGGTAAAACATTGGAAGAGAATATGAAACGTAACTTTGGTATGCCACATCCGGAGGGTTATCGAAAGGCATTGCGTTTGGCCAAGCAAGCGGAGAAATTTGGCAGACCGATTATTACACTTATTGATACGCCGGGAGCTTATCCCGGAATTGGTGCGGAAGAGCGCGGACAAGCAGAAGCGATTGCAGATTGCTTAAAGACGTTTATGGAATTAACGGTTCCGATTATTGCGGTGGTTGTTGGAGAGGGCGGAAGCGGTGGCGCATTGGCAATTGGTATAGCCGATAGAATCATGATGCTTGAGCATAGTATATATTCGGTGCTGTCGCCGGAAGGGTTTGCAAGTATTTTATGGAAAGATGCTAGCCGTGCGAAAGAAGCGGCAAAGCTAATGAAATTGACGGCACAAGATTTGTATCAATTGGGTGTGGTGGATATCTTAATTGAAGAACCGGTTGGTGGCATCCATACACAGGTGGATTTTGTTATGGCACAATTAAAAGAAAGATTGTATGAAGAGCTTGCGAAATTGATAAAAGAAAAAAAAGATAGTTTGTTGCAGCAGCGGTATGAAAAATTTAGGCGGATGGCAATTCCGGAGGTTTATGAGCAATGAAAAAAGTTGTATTGAATGGTAAAAAGTATAAAGAAGATTCGATTGCGATTGTTGGGATTGGTTGTCGCTTTCCGGGAAACTCTAATGATGTGCATCAGTTTTGGGACCTGTTAAAAAATGGTAAGGATGCGATTGTAGACGTTCCAAAAAACAGATGGGACAGACATACTTTTTATCACGCAGATCGCGCATTCAGCGGGAAAACCGTTAGTCAAAAAGGTGGATTTATAGACGGCATGGATCAATTTGATCCAGGTTTTTTTGGTATTACCCCAAGAGAAGCAACCTTTATTGATCCGCAGCAAAGAATTTTAATGGAAGTTAGTTGGGAAGCGATGGAAGATGCCGGAATGATCACAAAGAAATATGTAGGGTCAGATACAGGGGTATTTATTGGTGCGTTTACACTGGATTATCAACATGTTCAGTTTGATTTGGATCATTTAGATCAGATTGACTTGCATTCAGCAACAGGTAGTATGATGACCTTGGTTGCCAATAGATTGTCTTATGTGTATGACTTTGTAGGGCCGAGTCTTGCGATTGATACCGCTTGTTCCGGATCGTTGGTTGCGATTCATACGGCATGTCAAAACATTAGAAATAAAGAATGCAGTATGGCAATTGCCGGAGGTATTTTGTTGAATTTTGCGCCTCAATATACAATCGCGGAATCTCGTGGTGGTTTCTTGTCACCGGATGGTAAATGCAAGACATTGGATGAGTCGGCAAATGGATATGTAAGGGGCGAGGGTGCTGCTGTTGTTGTTTTGAAACCTTTAAAAGATGCAATTGCAGATAAAGATCAAATCTATTCGGTTATTTTAGGAAGTGCGGTGAATCAAGACGGACAAACAAATGGGATTACGGTTCCGAATGGAGAATCGCAAAAAGTAGCAATTGAAAAAGCTGTAAAACAGGCGGGAATTAAATTAACGGATGTTCAGTATATAGAGATGCATGGAACGGGAACCCCGGTGGGAGATCCAATTGAAGCAAATGCACTTGGTGAATCTTATGGCAAGGGTAGAAATAAAAAAGAGCCCTGTGTCATTGCTTCTGTTAAGACGAATATTGGACATACGGAAAGTGTGGCGGGTGTAGCAGGTGTCATTAAAACATCCTTGATTTTGAAAGAAAAGAAAATACCGCCGCATCTTCATTTGAAAACAATAAATCCCAAGATTGATTTAGAAGCTTTAAATTTAAAAGTGCCATTAGAGTTGATGGACTATCCAAAGCATAAAGGTATGGCTGTTGCAGCAGTTAATAGCTTTGGTTTTGGTGGAACAAATGCCCATGCGATTTTAGCGGAAGCACCTGAAATTCCGTTGCTATCCTCTACGACGGATGAATCATTGCGTATATTCCCGATTTCTGCAAGATCAGAAACGGGATTAAAGGCAATGGCTAAAAGATATTATGATTTTTTGGAGCAAAAAAGCATAGAAAATATATATGATTTAGGTTATAGCATGGCATTTAGACGCGATCAACATCCATTTCGTTTGGGGGTTGTAGCAAAAAATATAGAGGAGCTGAAAGAAAATTTAAATGATTATATTCAAGATATTCAAACGTTAGGTGTTGCACAAGGACGTCAAAATAAAGAAGAGGACCAGGAATTGGTTTTTGTTTTCACCGGTATGGGACCGCAATGGTGGGGAATGGGGCAAGAACTGATGAAAACAGAGCCTGTTTTCATGGAAGCGATTCAAAAATGCGACAAAGAATTTTTGAAATATGCCGGATGGTCATTACTAGAAGCCATGTCTGCAGAAGAGGAAACATCTGAAATGAGTCAGACCAAACTGGCGCAACCGGCGAACTTTGCGATTCAGTTCGGGTTAATTCAGTTATGGGAGTCAAAAGGGATTCAGGCGGACGTCATTGTCGGCCATAGTGCAGGTGAAGTGGCTGCGTTTTATTGTGCGGGTGTTTTGTGCTTTGAAGATGCGGTAAGAGTGATATATTACAGAAGTAGTCTGCAACAAAGGTTGACCGGCAAAGGGAAAATGATGGCCGTTAGCATGTCAAAAGAAGCAGTGGAGGAATTGATTGCTGATTATGAAGGTATTAATATTGTTGCCATTAATAGTGCAACGGGAGTTACCCTTGCCGGTGAAGAGGAAGAGCTGGTAAAATTGGGAGAAGCGGCAACAGAGCAAGGTGTTTTTAGTAAATTTTTGGATGTAACGGTACCTTTCCATAGTCATTACATGGAAGAAATAAAAGATGAATTTATGGCGGGAATTGCAGATGTTACATTTCATATGCCTGCAACAACACTGTATTCAACGACGATAGGAAAATGTGTTACCGAGCAAATGGACGCGAGTTATTTGTGGAACAATGTTCGTCATGCGGTTTATTTTGCAGATGCGGCAATGGCTATTTTAGATGCGGGTTATACAAAATTTTTAGAAGTGGGTCCCCATCCGACCTTATCTTATTACTTAAAAGAAATGTGTGCGGAAAAAAATGTGAATGGGACTTTTATCAGTTCGCTGAATCGTAAACAAACGGAGTCGGCTACGTTTTATTTTGCTTTAGCCGGTTTATATGCGACGGGTGTTTTTAAAGAGTGGACAAGGATTTATCCGGAAATCGGCAACTTTGTGAAGTTGCCCCATTATGCATGGCAAAGAGAGGTGTATTGGTCAGAATCTTCGTCAAGTAAAATTAGGCGGTTGGGTGTATATGATCGTATTTTATTAGGAAAAAGATTGGCAACAGCACGTCCGACTTGGGAGGTTGAGCTTAAAAAGGAGCTGATTCCATTTTTAGACGATCACTGTATTGGTGGCAATCCACTGTTTCCGGCTGCCGGATACATGGAAATGGCTTTGCAATTGGCAAATGAATATTATGGCGAAGGATTTTATATTCTGGAAGATATTGCATTTAAAAAGGCGGTTTTTATTCAACCGAATAAACCAACAAAACTGCAAATGACGTTAGATGAAGAAAGGGCTACCTTTACGCTCTATAATGTTTCTAATGTAGATCATTATGAATTGGTCTCCACAGGGGCATTGAAACAAATACAGAATTTTGCTGCCGTAAAAAGCATTGATTTAAGAGGGATTAAAGAAAAAACATTAAATAATATGCGGGAATCCACCGGAGAAAAGATCTATAAAAAATTCCATGGTTCTGGATTTCAATATACCAATACATTTGCGGCTATTGATAAAATCTGGGTTGGCGAAACGGAAGCAATCTCTAAAGTAAAGATGCCGCAGGTGGAGATGCCGGAAAAATATGAAATATATCCGGGTATTTTGGATGTTTGTTTCCAAGGGATTGTTGCCTTGGAATTTGGTATGGATGATAACGATGATACCGAAATTGAGATGCGGCTACCTGTTAGTGTGGATAAATTTTTACTTTATGCGGACTTGAAAGAAAAAATGTGGTCCTATTGTTGTCAAACAAAAAAGACTGACATTTATACAGATTGTGATATTTATTTGTATGATGACAATGGTCATTTGATTGCGGAAATTAAACGTTTGCGTGTACAGGTGTTGGAGGGTGTTTCTCAAAAAGTGCCATTGAAAATAATGGACAGTTGGTTGTACGATTTAGAATGGCTTGAAAAGGAGAATGTTGAAGAGATCAAAGAAGAATCACAACCGGGTAGTTGGTTGATTCTTAGAGATAAAAGTGGTGTTAGTGCACAATATGAAAAAATCTTAACCCAGCAGGGTGAGACTTATTTTTGTGTTGAATTAGGTGAAGCATTATCCATTGAAATGGAAGCCAAAAAGGCGATGATTGGTTTCAACAACGATGAAGATTTTGTTACATTGTATCAGACTGTAACAGAAACAATGCCAATAAAAGGTATTATGCATTTTTGGAATATTGATTTGCCAAAGAACCATGAAATTACAACTCAAAATGTTTTACAATCGGGGGATGCCGGTGTTTATACGGTTTTGAGCGCAGTAAAGGCGGCTGTGGCCGTTGAAAAAGCACCGAAACTTTGGATTGTAACAAAAGGAGCGCAAGCCATTGATTCACAAAAAGAACGGGAAGTGATGCAAAATGCGATTTGGGGAACAGCAAGACTGCTTGCCAATCAGGAATATATTGCCTCATGGGGTGGCATTGTTGATTTGGATCCGGATGCCATAGCGGATAGTTTGAATCAATTGGCTACGCAGGTTTTAAAAGGTGATGATGAGGATCAAATTGCTTTTCGTAATGGTCTGCGTTATGTTGCGCGGGTTCGAAATACAAGTAATTTAACAAAACCGTTGCCTGTTCAGATGGATGAACATGCCAGTTATATGGTTACGGGAGCTTTTGGTGCATTGGGTCAATTGGTTGCCAATTGGTTGGTGGAAAAAGGCGCAAAGAAGTTGATTTTGCTGGGACGGGAAAATTTGCCCGAAAGGGAAGCGTGGCAAAATGAGGATCTTGCGCATAAAATCCAAGCGCGAATCAAATTTGTGCAAGGTCTCGAAGAAAAAGGGGCGACGGTGATAGTAGATGCTATTGATTTCTTAGATGAACATGCTGTTAAGGCGTATTTTGTTGAACATGCCGAAAGTCTAAAAAGTGTCAGAGGCGTTATTAGTGCAGTCGGAGTTGTCAAAGATATGTTAATTGCTCAAATGTCAAAAGAGGTCTTTGATGAAGTGTATCAAACAAAGGTTTTCTCACATTGGGTTTTGCATAAATGCTTTGAAAAGCAACGGTTGGACTTTTTTGTGATGTTTTCTTCGATTGCTGCTTTAATTACAACAGCCGGACAAGCGAACTATACGGCAGCCAATGCATTTTTAGATGGTTTGGCTACATATAGAAGACAGAAAGGGCTTGCGGCTTTGAGTATTGCTTGGGGACCTTGGGCGGTAGGGATGATTAAAGAGTTAAATTTAATCAATGTCTATCGGCAAAAAGGATTAGAACCCATAACGCCGGATAAGGGAATGCAAACATTGGAGCGGCTCATTCATCAAAATATTCCTTATTCAGCGGTTTTAGAAGCAGACTGGCTCACGTTAAAAGAATCGAATGCAAAAAGTAAAATTCCTTATTTGGAAGAAGTGATGTTAAATAGCTTAGATGGAGATGATGAGCTGAGGTCTGATGAAGAAATATTAAAAGAATTTCAGTCAGCTTATAGCAGTCTTTCTAAAGAAGATAGAATGCAGATGTTAGAAGAGCAAGTGATTCAGATTGTTGCCAGAGCTTTACATATGAAGCAAGAAGAAATTACAATGGAAAACTCGCTGACGGAATTAGGGCTTGATTCTATGGTTGCGACGGAGTTAAGAAATAAAATTGAATTAAAATTAGGTGCTTCTCTTAACGTCATTGATCTTTTAAATAATCAACCATTACAGGAAAAGGTTGAAAAAATTGCAGATCAATTAGATACCTTATTGGAATTAAATACAATGGAAGATTTAATAAAAGATACCTCTGAGGAGGAATTGGATGTATTGTTAGCGCAATTGGAGGATATGTCAGATGAGGAAATGGCAGAGATGCTAGATTCTAATCTGACTTCATAGGGAAACAGAATAAATCTTATCATCATTTGTTTTAGAAAAATCAGAATGAAAGAGGTAGAAAAAGATGAGCACAATAAACGATAAACTCAGTCAGTTATCGCCGGAAAAGCAGGCGTTGTTGGAAAAATTACTAAGAAAAAAACGACTGAGACAAACCCAAGGCGGGGCGGTAGAAATCAAGCCTGCTCAAGTTGATAATAATCGTTATCCATTGACTTTTGCACAAGAGAAAATATGGGTTGCCAATCATATCAGTTTGGATGCAACCATGTATAATATGATTTCGATTGCTCGTATCAGAGGTATCCATCGAATCCTTGAAGCGGCTCAAATGCAACGGTTTGTAGAGGGGCTTCAGGAGATGTTTCATCGGCATGAAATTCTACATATGCATTTCAAGGAAGAGAATGGTCTGATTTATGCAGAAATGGATGAGGACATGGTGTTTGAACCGGAAATGCATGACTATTCCCATCTGAACCGTGATAGAAAAGCTGTTGTTGCAGAAATGATGGATGAAGTGGCAGGAAAACCTTTTGACTTAGAGAAAGATACCCTTGTGAGAGCATCCCTTATTTGTACAGCACCAAATGATTGGACTGTTATGCTTGTGATGCATCATCTTGTAGGCGATGGTATGAGCATTAACATTGCCTTGGGAGAAGCACTTCAATATTGTTTTGCTAAGGTTGGAAATATTGAAAATAGGCAACAGGAATTATCGATTCAATTTAAAGATTTTGCTTGGTGGGAACGTAATGCCAAAAAAGATATCTATGAAGAGAAGTTAGCTAAAAAATATTGGGTAGACCAATTAGAGGGTGCTGACTTTTCATTGGATATTTTAAAAGAGATGCAAGATTTAACACATTTTGATGCATTAGCTTTGCGAGAAGAAATTCACATTAGTGCTCAGGTGGCCAAGAAAATTCAAGATGTGGCGCAGCGAGAGCAGGTAACGGTTTTTAGCATTTACTTTGCGGTTTTAAAACTGTTGATTTATAAATATTCCATGCAAAAGGATATTACCGCCGGTGTAATTACCCTAGGGCGGGATTTGGCAGAGTTACAACCAATGGTTGGCTGTTTTGCTGATATTCTCCCAATCAGGTCGGTGATAGATGACAATTTGACATTTTCAGATTTTATAAAAGCCTCCTATGAGAATTTTTTAGAAAGTTATGAAAAGAAAGATGCTTATCTGAAAAAAGAAGAAAGCCCTATTTATCAATTGCTTTTTAATTATAAGGAACATGCGGAAAGCAAGCTTGTTTTTGATGGTCTGGAAATTGATTTTCAAGAAATTGACAATGGTTATAGCAGAGCAGCAATGGATTTTGAATTAATCAAAGCCGGTGACAAAATTGAGGGGGGAATCAATTACCGCAAAGGTGTTTTTGATGAAACATTTATTCAACAATTCGTGGAACGTTATTATTTGCTTTTAGATGAAATCATTCATGAAGCAAGTGGAATTTTGGATCAAAAAATAAATGAGATTGAAGTTCTTACCAAAGCGGAACGTAAAAAAATACAAATAGACTTCAATAAAACCAAAATGGTTTATCCAAAAGAAAAGACGGTGGTTCATTTATTTGAAGAACAAGTCGCAAAGGCAACGAACGATATTGCGATGACGTTTGAAGATACGAGCATGACTTATGGTGCATTAAATGCAAAAGCCAATGTTTTGGCGAAGCGATTAAGAGATATGGGGATAAAACCGGGTGATTATGTAGCCATGAAAACAGAGCGTAGTTTTGAGCTTGTGATTGGTATTTATGGAATAATCAAGTCTGGAGCAGCCTATGTTCCCATTGATGTTACATGCCCGAAAGAGCGACTTGCATACATGTTGGAGGATTGTGATGCTAAGGCAATATTGCTATATCAAGCAGATGTGAGCAGAGAGGACGTTAGTATTCCGGTTATAAATCTGGCAGATCAGTCAATATATGAGGGTGAAGAGTCAAATTTACCTATAGTGAATACACCGGAAGATGATTTTTATTTAATTTATACATCTGGAACAACAGGAGAACCCAAAGGGGTTATGTGCCGGCATAAAGGCACCGTAAACTTGATTGCGTATTTGCAAAAGAACTATCCCATTGATAAAAGCAGTATTGTTTTACAAAAGACTGCCTATACGTTTGATGCATCTATTGTTGAGATTTTTAGATGGAGTCTGACAGGGGCTAGGGGTCATTTGTTATCTCCGGGTGATGAAAAAGATCCGTTTAGAATGTGTGAAGAGATTGGGGTACATCATGTAACAGAGATGCAGGTAGTACCATCTATGTTAAAGGTTATGATGATTGCTGTTAAAAACGATGAAAAGAAATATGGCCATATGCTCAAAACATTGCGTTATGTGTTTACCGGTGGTGAAGCGATTACAGTAGATGTTGTGAATGATTTTTATAAAGTATTTGGTCAGTATAGTAAAGCTATAGCCCTTATTAATACTTATGGTCCAACAGAAACCAGTGTTGAAGCAGCTCATTATCATTTGAAAGCAAATGAAGAAAAGGTATTAATCGGGAAACCGATTGGTAATTACCAAGCCTATATTTTAAATGGCACTACGCTATGCGGCATTGATATGATTGGTGAATTATGTATTGCCGGTGTTGGGGTAACAAAGGGTTATTTAAATAGCGAAGCTTTAACCAATGAAAAGTTTATTGTGAATCCTTTTGGAGATGGGAAATTATATCGAACCGGTGATGGAGCCAGATGGTTAGTAGATGGCAATATGGAATATCTTGGTAGAGTGGATGAGCAAGTCAAAATCAGGGGCTTTCGAATTGAGTTAGGGGAGATAGAAAGTGCGCTTAGAAGTATTCCAACTGTTTTAGATGCAGTGGTGATAGTTGTGACCAATGAAAGTGGAGATAAAACATTATGTGCTTATGTGCAAAGTGAAAATGAGCTTGATTTTGAGCAGATAAAGTTAGAATTGCGTAATCATTTACCGGAATATATGGTACCTGCGTATTTCATGCGTGTGGAAGAAATTCCGGTGACGAGTAGTGGAAAGCTGAATAAAAAGGCTTTGCCAAAGATTGAGATATCAAGTACGCAGGCATACGTAGCACCAATCACAGAAACAGAAAAAACGATGGTGCATATTTTCCAGGAAATGTTTGATATAGAGCAAGTGGGAATCAATGATAGTTTCTTTGAGTTGGGCGGAAATTCATTAAAAGCCACATTACTTGTAAATCGAATTGAGCAAGAGACAGGATTGAGATTAGGGATTAAAGATATCTTTCAAGGGGTTACAGTTGCGGGTATTTGTTTGGCACTTGAAGATGTAAGTGGCGTTTATGAGCCGATTCCACAGGCAGAAGAAAAAGAATACTATCCAATGTCATCTGCGCAAAAAAGATTGTTTGTGTTGGATCAATTAGAAGATGCAAGTATTGTTTATAATATGCCGATTGCTTTGAAAATGGAAGGTAAGTTAGATGTTGACAAGGCAGAAGCTATGTTTCATCAATTAATTGAAAGACATGAAGCGTTTCGGACAAGTTTTGAACTGATTGATGGAGAAGCGGTTCAAATCATCCATAAAAATGTTGTGTCAGATGTTGTTTACAAAGAGCAAGGGGAAGTAATAGATAAAAAACAAGTCATGGAAGAATTTATTCGTCCATTTGATTTGAGTCAGGCACCGTTAATTAGAGCTGAAATAGTAAAAGTGGAAGAAGAAGGACATGTGTTGCTTTTAGATATGCATCACATTATTTCAGATGGCATTTCCACTGTTGTTTTGATGTCTGAGTTTTTAGCTTTGTATGCAGGCGCAGAACTGCCCGCATTACGTGTACAATATAAAGATTATACCCAATGGATGTTGTCGCGGGATTTGAGTGCTCAAAAGGCTTATTGGTTGGGTCAATTTGAAGATGAAATTCCGGTACTCGCATTGCCGATTGATTATGCCAGACCAACGCTTCAAAGTTTTAAAGGGGCAACCCTTGTTCGAAAATTAGATAAAAGATTGCGTGATTGCGTGCTGCGTTTAAGTGCGAAAACCAACACAACAGAGTATATGGTATTATTGTCCTTGTTTATGATGATGCTAGGAAAATATGGCAATCAAGAGGATGTGGTAGTAGGAACACCGATTTCCGGAAGGACACACCGAGATACGGAAAATATGCTTGGTATATTTGTGAATACTTTGGTGATGAGAGGGAAACCGAATAAAGATAAGACCTTGTCTCAATTTCTGGAAGAGGTAAAAGCCTTTAGTTTAGGGGCTTATGAGAATCAGGAATATCCATTTGAAGAATTGGTAGAAGTCTTGGATTTACCACGGGATATGTCACGCAATCCATTGTTTGATGTGATGTTTAGTTTAGATGAAAACAATGAGCAAGAAAGCAAAACAATCCATGGAGTTAAATTTGACTCAATAGAAGGTGAGCACATGGATGCAATCTCAAAATTCGATTTGTCACTTTCATTAAGAGAAATGGATGGTGGTTATGAAGCTGCCTTTGAATATTGTATGGACTTATTCCGGGAAGAAACAATCAGTCGAATGGCTGAAAGATTTATTTATTTGTTGGAACAGATAGATGCGTATTCGGAAGCGAAAATAGGTGAAATAGAAATTGTTTTAGAGGCCGAAAAAAATCAGATTTTAACAGACTTTAATAAAACGGCAATGGTTTATCCCAAAGATAAAACAGTGATAGAATTGTTTGAAGATCAAGTGCAAAAAGCACCGGATCATGTTGCGATGATGTTCGAAAATCAAAGCATGACTTATGGTGTATTAAATGCGAAAGCTAATGTAATTGCAAGACGATTAAGAGATATGGGAATCAAGCCGGGTGATTATGTGGCCATGAAAACAGAGCGGAGTTTTGAGCTTGTGATTGGTATTTATGGAATCATCAAATCAGGTGCAGCATATGTACCTATTGATGTTGCATGTCCAAAAGAGCGACTGCAATACATGTTAAAGGACTGTGATGCCAAGGCGATATTGTTATATCAAGCAGATGTGAGCATGGAGGATTTTAATATCCCGATTATGCATTTAGCGGATGAATCAATTTATGGCGGCGATGAATCAAATTTACCGATCATAAATACGCCGGAAGATGATTTTTATTTAATCTATACATCCGGAACAACAGGAGAACCCAAAGGGGTTATGTGCCAACATAAAGGCACAGTAAACTTGATTACGTATTTGCAAGAGAATTATTTTATCGATGCAAGTAGTACTGTTTTACAAAAGACTGCTTATACGTTTGATGCGTCAATCGTTGAGATTTTCAGATGGAGCCTGACAGGAGCCAAGGGTTATTTATTGTCCCCGGAGGATGAAAAGGATCCGTTTAGAATGTGCGAAGAGATTGGGGCGCATCAGATAACAGAGATGCAAGTAGTACCATCTATGTTAAAAACCATGATGATCGCGGTTAAGAGCAATAAAGCAAAGTATGCTCACATGCTCAAAACGTTGCGCTATGTGTTTACCGGTGGTGAAGCGATTACGGTTGATGGTGTGAATGATTTTTATGAGATGTTTTCCGATTATAATTCGGAAGTAGACTTGATTAATACTTATGGACCAACAGAAACCAGTATAGAGGTCACGCATCATCATCTTAGAGCGAATGAAAAAGTAGTAATTGGAACTCCGGTTGGTAATGATCAAGCATATATTGTAAATGGTATTGCGATATGTGGCATCGGTATGATTGGTGAGTTATGTATTGCCGGTGTTGGGGTAACAAAGGGTTATTTAAATAGTGAAGCTTTAACCAATGAAAAATTTATTGAGAATCCTTTTGGAGACGGAAAGTTATATCGAACCGGCGATGCGGCCAGATGGCAAGCGGATGGAAATATTGAATATCTTGGTAGAATAGATGAGCAAGTAAAAATCAGAGGTTTTCGGATTGAGCTGGGAGAGATAGAAAGCGCACTTAGAAACATTGAAGCTGTTTTAGATGCGGTAGCGATAGTGCAAGAAAATGAGACAGGTGATAAAACACTATGTGCTTATGTGCAAAGTGAGATTTCTCTTGACTTTGAACAGATTAAGGCACAATTACGAAACCATTTACCGGAATATATGGTACCGGCGTATTTTATGCAGATTGATGAAATACCGGTAACGAGCAGTGGAAAACAAAATAAGCGTGCGCTTCCGAAGATTGCAATTACAGCAATAAAGGCATATGTTGCACCAAGTAATGAAACGGAAAAAGCGATTGCCGCTATCTTTGAGGAAATGTTTGGGATTGAACAAGTTGGAATCAAAGAAAGCTTCTTTGAGTTGGGCGGAAATTCTTTAAAAGCGACTCTGTTAGTGAATCATATTGAGCAGGTTACGGGAGTACGGCTGGGGATCAAAGATATTTTTCAAGGTCTGACCGTGGAAGGGATCAGTTTGGCATTAGAAGATGTCGAGGGAACCTATGAGCCAATTCCACAAGCAGAAGTAAAAACATATTATCCGATGTCATCTTCACAAAAGCGTTTGTATTTAATAGAGCAAATTAGTGATGTAGGGGTAAGCTACAACTTGCCCATTCCATTAAAAGTGCAAGGAAAACTAAAGGTTGAAGACCTAGAAAGCGTTTTCCAAAAGTTGGTGCAGAGACATGAAGCATTTCGAACAAGTTTCCATCTTGTGGATGGTGAGCCGGTTCAACAGATTCATTCTCATGTAAAAATGAATATTGGTTATAAGGAGCAGGATAAAGGCTTGTGTATGGAACAAATGATAAGAGATTTTATTTGTCCCTTTGATTTGAGTCAAGCTCCATTAATGCGAGTAGATATTGTGAAAAAAGAAGAAGACAGTCATATGCTTTTAATAGATATGCATCATATTATTTCTGATGGGATGTCCATATCATTGTTTATAGAAGAGCTATTGGCTTTGGCTGCCGGTGCATGTTTGCCTGAGTTACGTGTACAGTACAAAGATTATAGTGAGTGGATGCGAAGCAGAGATTTGAGCAGCCAAAAAGATTACTGGATCGATGCATTTAGTGATGAGATTCCGGTGCTTGAATTACCCATAGATTATGCAAGACCGGCGATCCAAAGTTTTGCCGGAGCGACGATTGTGATAGAAACGGGTAAAGAATTGGGCAGTAAGATTAAAGAATTGGCGAGAAAGACAGGAACAACAGAGTATATGGTGTTTCTGGCTTCCGCGATGACATTACTTGGGGCATATGCCAATCAAGAGGATGTGGTTATTGGGAGTCCGATTTCTGGAAGAACGCACCGGGATACAGAGAATATGTTTGGTATGTTTGTTGGAACATTAGCCATGCGGGGATATCCGGAAAAAGAGAAGTCTTTTGTGCGTTTGTTGGAAGAGATAAAAACGACAAGCTTAAAAGCCTATGAAAATCAAGAGTATCCCATTGAGGAATTGATTGAAAATGTTGCGGTCAGACGTGATATGTCTAGGAATCCTTTGTTTGATGTGATGTTAATTTTGCAAAATAATGAGGATCCGGATTTTAGGGATGCCATAGAGGGTTTATCAATAGAGTTTGTGGAAGCAAAAAATGCAGAAGCGAAATTTGATTTAACTTTTATTATGGAGGAGCAGGATGAAAGTTTTGAAATAGCTTTAGAATACTGTACAATGCTGTTTCAGCAAGAGACAGTAGAATTAATGCTTGCACATTATATAGAATTATTGAGCGATTTGGTTGAAAAGCCGGAAATGAAGCTAAAAGAAATTGACATGCTTACGGAAATAGAGCGTGGCTTGATTTTTGGAGCATTTAATGATACGGCAATGGAGTATCCCAGTCATCAGACAGTGGTACAGTTGTTTGAAGAGCAGGTGGCCAAAGCACCGGATAACATAGCGATGACCTTTGAAGGTACAAGTATGACTTATGGCGTGTTGAACTGTAAAGCTAATGTAATTGCGAAGCGACTAAGGGATATGGGTGTAGTACCCGGCGATTATGTGGCTATGAAAACAGAAAGGAGTTTGGAGCTTGTAATCGGTATTTATGGGATTATTAAATCAGGTGCGGCATATGTACCGGTTGATGTTGCATGTCCAAAAGGGCGGCTGAGATATATGCTGGATGATTGTGCTGCCAAAGCGATGTTGGTGTATCAAGTAGATGTAGATATGGAAGATATAGATATTCCAATTATCGATTTAGCGGATGTCTCGGTTTATAAAGGTGAGGGAATTAATTTACCGATTGTAAATACAGTAGAAGATGATTTTTATTTGATTTATACCTCAGGAACAACAGGTGAGCCCAAAGGTGTTATGTGCCAGCATAAAGGTACAGTAAACTTAATCAGTTATTTGCAAAAGAATTATCCGATTGATGAAAATAGTACGGTTTTACAAAAAACAGCCTATACCTTTGATGCATCCATTGTTGAGATTTTCCGTTGGAGTCTGACCGGAGCGCAGGGTTATTTGCTATCTCCGGGTGATGAAAGAGACCCTTTTAGAATATGTGAAGAGATTGCAGCGCATCATGTAACAGAGATGCAAGTAGTGCCATCTATGTTAAAAACTATGATGATTGCTGTTAAAAGTGATGAAAAGAAATATGGTCATATGCTTGCGGGATTATGTTATGTATTTACCGGTGGGGAAGCGATTACAATAGATGTTGTAAATGATTTTTATCAACTGCTTGGTGGGTATAACCAAAGCGTTGCACTGATAAATACTTATGGTCCAACAGAAACCAGTGTTGAAGCAACTCATTATCATCTGAAAGCAAATGAAGAAAAAGTATTGATTGGGAAACCGGTTGGTAATTACCAAGCTTATATTTTGAATGGCATTACTCCATGTGGCATTGGTATGGTTGGTGAATTGTGTATTGCCGGTGTGGGGGTAACGAAAGGTTATTTAAACAGTGATACTCTAACCAATGAGAAGTTCGTGGATAATCCTTTTGGAGATGGGAAACTGTATCGAACCGGTGATGCGGCAAGGTGGTTATCGGATGGCAACATGGAATGTCTTGGTAGAATGGATGAACAAGTCAAAATCAGAGGTTTTCGAATTGAGCTGGGTGAGGTGGAGAGTGCGCTTAGAAGTATTTCAACTGTTCTAGATGCAGTAGCGGTAGTTGTGGCCAATGAAAGTGGAGATAAAACATTATGTGCTTATGTGCAAAGTGAAGATGCGCCTGACTTTGAACAGATGAAATTGGAATTGCGCAATCATTTACCGGAATATATGGTGCCCACGTATTTCATGGGTATCAAAGAAATTCCTGTTACAAGTAATGGGAAGCTGAATAAGCGAGCTTTGCCAAAGATTGAAATATTAAGTACCAGGGAATATGTGGCTCCAACCACAGAAACCGAAATAGCGATGGTAACTATTTTTGAAGAGATGTTTGATGTAAAACAAGTGGGAATCAATGATAGTTTCTTTGAGTTGGGCGGAAATTCATTAAAGGCTACACTATTGGTAAATCGGGTTGAACAAGCAACCGGCGTGCGGATCGGCATAAAAGATATTTTCCAAAGGGTTACAGTTGCAGGGATTTGTTCAGCCGTTGCAGAGGGTGGTGGAATTTATGAGCCGATTCCTAAGGCAGAGGAAAAAGAATATTATCCGATGTCATCTGCGCAAAAGCGTTTGTTTGTTTTAAATCAAATCGAAGATGCAGGTATTGCGTATAACATGCCATTTACGATGCGAGTTGCAGGTGAATTAGATGTTGATAAAGCGGAAAGGGCTTTTGCGGAATTAACACGTAGACATGAGGCACTTCGAACAAGTTTTGGACTTGCAGGGGCAGAACCGGTTCAATATATTCATAAAGAAGTGACAGCAAATGTTGTTTACCAAGATGAGGAAGGCATTGATGTAAATCAAGTGATGGAAGATTTTATTCGCCCATTTGATTTAAGTAAAGCACCGTTAATTCGGGTTGAGATTGTAAAAGTAGAAGCGGACAATCATATATTATTTTTAGATATGCACCATATTGTTTCAGATGGTTTATCGATTGAAGTTTTGATGTCAGATTTTTTATCTTTGTATACAGGTGTGGAATTACCGGCGTTACGTGTCCAGTATAAGGACTATAGCCAGTGGATGTTGTCACGGGACTTAGGGGCGCAAAAGGCTTTTTGGTTGAATCAATTTGAAGAAGAGATTCCTGCGCTGGAATTGCCCATTGATTATGTTAGGCCAAGTATTCAAAGTTTTGCGGGGGCAACGGTTGCAAAAAGTTTGGGTATGGATTTACGGGACAAAGTAGTAAAACTGGCCACCCGGACCGGTTCGACAGAGTACATGATATTGTTGTCCTTGTTTATGCTGATGCTAGGAAAATATGGCAATCAAGAGGATGTGGTAGTGGG
>Ga0131853_10000518_pt1 | contig 71311 bp, 57 predicted proteins | sample TergutLab28metaG_FD_92764 | JGI IMG/M metagenome (GOLD analysis project Ga0131853, IMG submission 92764) | Labiotermes labralis P1 segment gut microbial communities from Petit-Saut dam, French Guiana - Lab288 P1 (version 2) (version 2) | ecosystem: Host-associated > Arthropoda: Insects >... | reverse complement strand
TACAAAATCTTGACCAAACAAAGACCAAAACGGATAACAGGGGCAAGATTCACGCCGACAAAGCATTGATTTTACAGACTTTTTCGGCGGTTAGGGCGAAAATGCAAATGTTAGTGTCAAGGACTTTTTCATCACTTCACAAAAAAAGGCGCAAAAAAGCCCGTCAAAAGGGTTTAATCTTCTGTCGGGCTGGCAATACTTATGCTTTGTTTTTTTAAGGAAGTTCTTCCAAAACTTCAAGCCTGCTTGCTATTTCATCGGGAGCGGGTAGCAGGTCTTTCAAGTTATCGGGCAGGGTGTTGTGCATACTGTATGTCGCAACGCCAATCGGCACATCAGCGGTTTTCAAAGCATACTCAACGATAGTGCGGCTTTTGCCTTTACAAATGATTATTCCTATTGATGGGTTTTCGTCTGATAGTTTTTTCGTTTCATTAAGAGCGGCAAGATAGAATTGCATTTTCCCCGCATTATGTGAAGCTTCACATAACTGCGGATATGGAAAGTTGGACGTTATGGAAAGAGCAGCATAATCCAGCCTTATAAATAAAGATGTAGCCATTGTTTTTCTTAACATAACGTCCCGCCTTTCGTTTTACTTTCCAAGCCCTTGAAGCCAGTTAAGAAGCTCGCCGTCTTGTTGCCACAAAGGAGTTTCTTCACTGGGTGCTGTGTTCGTAAATGCTTCCTCAAGAGCCTTGCGCTTCATTTCACCATCAATCCGCGCATAGATTTCCGTGGTTTTCAAATCTGCGTGACCAAGGATGTCTCTGATGTAAACCAAGTTCACCCCGGCGTGGAGCAAGTGCATCGCTTTGGAATGGCGAAAACTGTGCGGGGATATAACATCAGGCAAAAGACCGGGATTTACGACTCTTGCGGTTTCAACATATTTGTCGAGGATATATTTTATCCCCGCCCGTGTGAACTTCCTTCCACCTTGGTTTGGAAACAATGGATATGAACGCTTGCCGCTACCTGTCAATCCACAATCAGAGATGTAGTTGCGCACAATATTTGCGGTTGGCTCCATGAGCGGAACAATACGAGTTTTGCCACCCTTCCCAGTGATTTTTACCGTGGCGGGAACGTCAAGCCGCACATCTTCTACTGTAAGGTCAGCCATTTCTTGAACACGCGAACCTGTGTCATACATCAGGCTGAGAAGAACCATATCACGCCGCCCATACATTTTTTCAGAATCGGGTTGCTCAAGTATGAGTTTGATTCCTTCGGGCGACAGATAATTGATAGTTCCCTTTTTGCCTTTTTTCTTAGGGATTGCAATAATTTTCTGGTACTGGTTCAATCGCAATACGTCCTCCAACTGCATGAAACGGCAAAAAGAATGGATAGCGGTAAGCCGTTGGTTTCTTGTAGAAACGCTACACCCGCGCCCGCTTTCCAACCACGACAGAAACGATAACACCAGTTCCCTCGTCATCATATCAAGTGTCATATTTTCGGGCAACACATTTTCATTCACCTTGCAATACTTCAAAAGCAATAGAAACGTGTCCCTGTATGAGAGGACTGTGTTTGGGCTGACACCGGCTTCGCCGGGCAGGTAACTCGTCAAAAACTTGCTCAGGTAATAAGGGAAATCGGATGTTCTTTTCACGGGCGGCCACCCCCCGGAATAACGAAAGCGGCGATGGCACTTGCTTTTTCAACGACTTCCGGGAACATATCCTGCGTGAGCCTCACATATTGGCTCGTGGCGGATACCGATGAATGACCGAGATAAGTTGATAAAATCGGCAACGCACAGTAGATGTCCATGCCTTTGTCTGTCATTGACTTTAGAGAGTACACCGAAAATGTATGGCGAAAATCGTGAACCCTCGGCCCTTTGCTTGGGCCTCCGTGTGAAATCCTGGCATCCCAAAGCACTTTTCTGAACCATCTATAGATAACGTCCTTGTTGATTTTGCGCCCGTCCCTATGGGTAAAGTACAACGCATCATCGCCTTTTGGGATTTTGTGATGTTCGTCGCTGTAGTTACGGAGCGCGTTCGCAACCGAATCGGAAAGCGGCACTAACCTGTCCTTTTCAAACTTCGACATCCTAACGGTAACAATGCCATTTTCAAGGTCAACATCTCCGAAGCGAAGATTAAGGGCTTCCGACACGCGCATACCGCTGCCGAGCAATAATCGGAAAAACACAGGCAATAGCACAGGCATGACTGACGGCGTTCTTGCTTTAACATGGTCGCAACTTTCGAAAAAGCGGCGCAATTCTTCGTTGGAGAAGATATGCGGCACAAACGTCCCTGACGATTGGAGTTTTTTCTTCGGGCGCGGCAGACTTACAGCTACTCCTTTATCTGCAAGGTATTTTATGAACTGTACCGTATACGCAATGCGAAGCCTTTGTGTGGAAGCACGCTCATTCATGCCGCGGGCACACCATTTATCAACCAACTCCTTGCTGATACCCGTTTCATCGGATGTGTTTGCGGATATAAATTTTGAAAACCTCCGCAAGCTACGAGGCACTGTTTCATATTTAAGGCCCTGCGCGCGTTTGTAACGAACAAAGTCAGCCATATGTTCCGCAAATGCTCCTCCATAATAACAGGCGTTTTCCTCATGCTTCATTTGCCTACACCCCCAAACCAACTTTCACACTCATGGAAGAATTCGGGTACTTCAATCGCGCACTCCCGAAGTTTGGAAATGTCGATTTTCATATATACAGACGTTGAATCCGTATCGGCATGACCCAACGCTTCCGAGATTACAGGCATAGGCACATCATTTTCGAGTAGTGCGCTTGCCAGGCTGTGCCTTAACGCATGGGGGCCATGCCTTTTTCCCGGCGGTATCTTTATTCCCGCCGATTTCAACCTCGTGTAAACAACGCTGTGAATTGAGTTGGCTCGCATTACGTCATTTGGGGCATTTTGTTTCAAAAACACGAACGGCTCGTCCGACTTCGGGCGTGAATAACGGATGTAATCAATTATTGCTTCACCTACATCATTCAGCAACGGCAACACTACAGGCTCTCCGGTTTTTTGCTGTGCAACCTCGATTATATTTTTATCCCACTTGAAACTGGAAAATGTCAGGTTCGCAATATCGGAAGCCCGCAGCCCAAGCCTTGCGGCGAGGACTATCAATGCATAGTCCCGTTTCCCCTTTTGGTTGCCCCTGTCGATGCAGCTTATCATCTTTTCGACTTCTTCTCTTGTGTAGGCCGACGGTATTTTTGCTTTCTTGCTGTATCGTATTTTGGGGAGGGTTGCGCTCAAATCCGTAGCAATGATTCCTATGGAATGTAAGTAGCGCAAAGTTCTCCGCAACACGCAAACGGTGTGATATATGGTGGGCAACTGGTATATGGCAAGGCTGTTGACATACCCTTGTATCAGGTTTGCATCAAGTTCAGAGATATCAGCCAGCGACTGCTGTTCCAAGTATTTCGAGAATCGCTCAAGGTATAGGCAAGTGTCGTTCCTGTGTGCTTCCGACATTCCGACCTCAATTTGGTAGACGGTATATTTTTGAAACGCTGCTCTCACAGGCTCAGCGAATACAAAGTTGCGCTTCTCGCGCCGCAAGGATAATACCCCTGTGCGATTAAAGTCCGCCAGCGTATAGATTGCCTTTAACCACCTGTGGCGACTACTTTCCCCCAACCGTTTATAATGATTACGAATTGCTTCATCAAGAAAACGCATACCGAACTCCATGTTGAAATTCTCTGCCGGGAGGTGGCCATGTTGCTTGCACAACCTGCTCCAGACAATATTATATTGCTTTACCACCGTAGGCTTGTAGTCAAGCCGCACCATTTCCGCTGTAATCGAATCGACCAAACTGGAAATGGTCAAAACCTCTTTGCTCATAACATTTCCTCCATTCTGAATTTGCCGTCATCGGCTACATCCAGTTTGGAATGTTATGTAAAGAAAATCAATCTAAAACTCTGTATAATTGCTCATCGTTATGCTACACTCTCCATAACGTCCAGCTTTCCATATCCTGCATTATGTGAAGCTTCACATAACTGCGGCAAGATGCAGTTTTATTTAACGGCGCTTGACGAAACAGTAAAACTGCCCGACGAAAATCCATCTATCGGCATTATTATTTGCAAAACCAAGCACCGCACGAGAGTTGAATACACCTTACGAACATCAAATGCGCCTATCGGTGTGGCTACTTATTCAACACAAGACAGCTTACCCGATAATTTGAGAGCGTTGCTTCCATCCCCTGATGAAATCGCCCAAATTGTTGGTGCGTTTGATGATGACAAGGTGGGATTGCTTGGTTTAAGTAAGAACGATATCGACTCAGAGGAAGAAGAATAAAGTACAAATCGTGCATAGGAGATTAAATAAATTATGGAAGCAATAATAAACTCACACAATATCACTTTAACAATAGACGAACTTACGCTTCGCCCTATGACTGATGATGATTTTGATGTGCTGTTAAAGTGGAACAGTGACCCTGATGTGCTTTATTTTTCAGAAGGTGATGACATTGAGAAATATAGCTTGGAAGACGTTCAAGGCATTTACGGTTATGTTTCAAAAATGGCATTTACATTTATAATCGAACGGCACCGGTCAACCTATCGGCGAATGTTGGCTTCAAAAAATGAACATCGACCATGTTTTAGAAAAATATCCAAACAAAGACCTTAGACGAATTGATTTGGTGATTGGCGAAAAAGGGCTTTGAGGTAAAGGGATTGGAACGAGAGTTATTGAACGCTTGGTCAAGTTTGGCTTTGAAAATGAAAATGCTGATATAATTTTTTATATGCCGAGTGATTATAACCCGCGCAGTATAAAAGCTGCTGAAAAAGTGGGTTTTTCACTAAAATACAAAGTGTGCGACAATGATTCCACAAAAGGTGAATACACTCTTATTATGGCGATGTGTAAGGGGGAGCATAGCCCATGCAACGTATAGTGATAATCGGCAATTCGGGTAGCGGCAAATCTACCCTCGCGCGGAAAATGAGTAAAATTCTCGGCATTCCTGTCATTCACATAGACACTTTGCGATTCGTTGAAAATGAAAGTTGGGTAGAAATACCAAAGGAAGAATTTCACGCAAAGATAGTCGCCTCCGTTGCCGCTAATGAGTGGATTTTTGAAGGGTGCAGTACGAGTACACTCCCTCAACGTCTTCAGCGTTGTGATACAGTTATATTTCTTGACTTCAACAGATTTTTTTGTCTTTACCACGCGACAAAACGTCGCATACAAATCCGCAAAAAGCCACGCCTCGAATTACCAAAGAGTTGCATCGACAAAATAGATAAAAGATTTTTGAAATGGATTTTGCTGGATTATTCTAAACGAAGCCGACCGCGCATAATTGAAATGATTTACGCAAGCGGTAAACCCGTTCACCACTTCAAAAATCGCAAGGAAGTGGAGCAATTTATGGCGGGATTGCAACATAGGGGGTTGCTTTTTTAAATTATCCTGTGGTAAAATGTCATTTAACAAAGGCGAAGACGGAGCGAAAAATATCTTCACTCAGCATGTCCGGCCAAGATGGCGGCAATTAGAGATACTGCGTTTGGTGAAAGCAGGTGCTGACAGATATATAAATACACTCTCGAGCTGATACTTTGAAAAATGATTAAAGAAATTATGAAATGGTAAATGATTGAAAACCATTTCCGGAAAATCATTAAGTAGGCGTATACGGATGCCCACCGTCATAGGTGCAGGAATTGCTTGATTCCGTTAAGTGGTGGCTTGTTTTATATAAGCCGCAATCAGGGTGGTACCGCGGGAATAATAAGACTTCTCGTCCCTGAGCAAATTTCAACTTGCTCAGGGACTTTTTATTTGAGTTTGAGCAGGAAAAAGACGAGGAGAATCATTATGTCACATGTAAAATTTTTATCCGGAGAGACTATCCCTCTGGAAATGCACAAAGTGCGCATGGTGCAAAAGGTCAATTTGCTGCCCGTGGAAGAGCGGCTGCAAAGTATGCAAGAAGCCGGGTTTAACACATTCCTGCTTAAAAGCCGTGATGTATTTTTGGATATGCTTACGGACAGCGGCGTAAATGCCATGAGCGAAAATCAATATGCCGCTATGATGCAAGCCGACGACAGCTACGCCGGTTCCGAAACATTTTACCGGTTGGAAAAAGTGCTTCATGACATATTCCAAATACAACACTTTTTACCGGCACACCAGGGGCGCGCCTGCGAACATATTATTTCGCAAACCCTCATTAAGCCCGGGTTGACCGCTTTAATGAACTACCACTTACCACAAGCAAAGCACATATCACTTTATTGGGCGGCAATGTTGAAGAGCTGATCGGCGATGAAGGTTTAAAAATAGAGAGTAATTTACCGTTTAAAGGCGATACCGACATTGCTAAACTTAAGGAAGCGATCAGCCGTTTAGGCAAAGAAAAAATTGCGTTTATGCGAATCGAAGCCGGCACCAATCTTATTGGCGGCCAGCCCGTATCCATGGACAATATGAGAGAAGTTTCCCGTATATGCCGCGAAAGCGGTATTCCGGTGGTATACGACGCCAGTCTTTTGGCGGATAATCTCTACTTTATTAAAGTCCGGGATCCAAAATATAAAGATGTGGATATAAAAGATATAACCAGAGAAATTGCATCCTTTATGGATATCATTTACTTTTCGGCACGTAAATTAGGTTCGGCTAAGGGCGGCGCTATCCTCGTATCCGACGATAAGCTTTTCCTAAAAATGCGGGAACTGGTGCCTCTGTTTGAAGGCTTCCTCACCTATGGTGGTATGTCGGTACGGGAAATGGAAGCACTGGCTGTGGGGCTTATGGAAACTTTGGATATAGGCATTATCAGCCAAACCCCTGTTTTTGTGGAAGCGTTGTGTAACGAGTTATTGGCAAAAAATATCCCGGTGGTAACCCCGCCCGGAGGTCTTGGCTGTCATATTGATGCGAAGCAGTTTTGTTCTCATATTCCCCAAACTCAGTACCCGGCAGGTGCTTTGGCAACGGCTTTGTACATTGCCGGTGGTGTGAGGGCTATGGAACGGGGTACATTGAGTGAACAGCGTAATGATGATGGCAGCGAACGTGCGGCAGGTATGGAGCTGCTTCGTCTTGCGATACCGAAACGGGTATTTACACTATCGCAAATTAAGTTTACCGCTGATCGTCTGACATGGCTGTTTAATAATCGTCATTTAATCGGCGGGTTAGAGTTTGTGGAAGAGCCGAAGGTGTTACGCTTCTTCTTTGGCCGGTTAAAGCCGATTGGAAATTGGCCGGAGGTTTTGGTTGAGCAGTTCCGTAAGGATTTTGGGGAGAGTTTGTAAAGGAAAGCATAACGCCCGAAAACGCAAATAAGCGTTTTCGGGCGATTTCATTTTGACTGGTGAAATTTTCTATGACCGCTGAGTACCATAAGTATCCTTTAAATACACGTCATGGGCGCTGCCTTCAAGAATACTGCTATGGGATACTTTAGTCAGGCGGGCTTTTTCATGTAGCTCGAAGATATCAAGGGTCCCGCAATTGCACATGGTTGCTTTTACTTTGCTTAAGGTAATATTCAGATTATCCCGTAAACTACCGGCATATGGTACATAAGCATCTACGCCTTCTTCAAAAGTCATAGATCCGCCGCTTTCGTAGCGCTGCCAGTTTTGAGCCCGGTCTGTGCCTTCGCCCCAGTACTCTTTTACATAATTGCCCCCAATGATGACCCGGTTGGTAGGGCTTTCGTCAAAACGGGCAAAATAACGGCCCTGCATACAAAAGTCCGCACCCATGGCCAGTGCCAAAGTAATATGATAATCATGGACAATGCCCCCGTCAGAGCAGATCGGGACATAAATACCGGTTTCTTTAAGATATTCGTCCCGGGCCTGGGATACCTCTATAAGCGCCGTAGCCTGGCCCCGGCCGATACCTTTGGCTTCTCGGGTAATACATATGGCCCCGCCGCCAATCCCTACTTTTACAAAATCCGCACCGGCTTCTGCCAAAAACCGAAAACCTTCTTTGCAGACTACATTGCCTGCGCCGATTTTAACTTTATTCCCATAAGTATTTCGGACAAAATGCAGTACCCGCTGCTGCCATTCGGTAAAACCTTCCGAAGAGTCAATACACAGCACATCGGCTCCGGCTTCTACCAAAGCCGGTATACGCTCCATATAATCATGGGTGTTAACACCCGCACCTACGGCGTAGCGTTTAGCCGAGTCCAATAACGCCAGGGGATTTTCTTTGTGGGTAGAGTAGTCTTTACGAAATACAAAAGCCGTTAGCCGCTGATTTTGGTCGATGACCGGCAAAGCATTGAGTTTATGCTCCCAGATGAGATCATTGCATTGGCTTAAGGTGGCCCCTTCTTTGGCGTAGATGAGTTTTTCAAACGGCACCATAAAATCGGAAACGGGAGTGCTTGTGTCCATACGGCTGATACGGTAATCCTTTGCGGTAACCAGTCCTACAAAGCGCCCTTGAGGGGTACCGTCTTCTGTGACAGCCACGGTAGAATGTCCGGTTTTCTCTTTAAGGGCCAGTACATCAGCCAATTGCTGGTTTGGGTGAAGGTTGGAATCGCTGGAAACAAATCCGGCTTTATGATTTTTTGCCCGGCGGACCATGTCGGCTTGGGATTGTATAGATTGGGACTGATAAATAAAAGAAATTCCGCCTTCTTTGGCAAGTGCAATGGCCATGGTATCATCTGAGACCGATTGCATAACTGCCGAAACCAGCGGAATATTTAGGGAAAGTTCGGGTTGTTGCCCGTGCAGGTATTTTACTAAGGGCGTCTTGAGTGAAACATTGTCGGGAACATGTTGCGCGGACGAATAGCCTGGCACCAACAGATACTCGCTGAAAGTGCTGGACTCGGATTGATAGTAAAAAGCCATGATAATCTCCTCCTTCTACAGTGTAATGAATTCGAATTATTCATTACAGGTCAGTTTGTCATGTGATTTGAAAATATTTAATTCTCATAATAATGCGCTTATTTTTATGTACTGTCAAGTGCAAAAGTACATACTTGATTTTACCGCTTTTATTGGGCCGCTACCGAAACCTCATTGAAATACTGGACAATGCCCAGATAAATGCCCCATGCGATCCGCCTTTGATAGTCTGCCTGGGTGAGCCTGGTCCGTTCATTGTAATTGGTAAGAAAACCGCATTCTACAATTACCGCGGGCATGACGGTCTGGCGCAGCACGTAATAATTTTTGTTGGGCCTGGCTTCGAGGCGGCGGTTGGTGCCTACAAATTCTTTTATCTGCTGCTGGATATGTTCCGCAAGCTTGCGGCTGTTATCCGAGGTGTTGAAATAGAAAACTTGGGCGCCGTGCACATTCCCTTGATGATAGGAATTTTGGTGGATACTTACGAAAATATCCGCTTGGCTGGCATTGGCTTTTACCCTTCGGGTATACATATCGCCCTGTTTGGTTGACGAGAGTGCCTCGTCATCTAAGCGGGTCATAAACACCGTAGCACCCCCGGTTTCCAAAAATGCTTGGAGCTGCAGTGCGATGGCCAGATTAATGTCCTTTTCCAGTACTTTACCCGCCACTTTGCCGGGATCATAAGCACCGTGCCCCGCATCAATCCAAACAATTTTTTGAGATACCGGCATGGCAAATACCGGTACGCTTTCTACTCTATACGCCTGTCCCATACTCCAGAATATGGTGAGTAAAAATACAACCGCTAATATCCCATCTTTGCGAATACCTATATACCACATATCGATTCACCACTCTATACCAATATCAATTTGAAACCTTCCAATGGACTGGAGCAGCTTCGCCGAAAAAAGGCGAAGCGTCGCGTAGGGAATATAGGAATGATTGAAAATGATATTGGTATTTGTTTTTTACATTAGTATTCATCGAGGGCATGGCTTAATTCCTAAACCTTATCCATTTACTGATTATTTCAATTCTGATACAATGAGGCCATCATAATTTTGTTGGAGGGATCCATCATTACTATAAGTAATCATCGTACGATTCGTATGATCCGTGAATCGGTAAACAGTGTTCAAGGCAACGCCCGCGCCTGTGTTTTTTGGGAACCTCTGTTTTCTATACCCCACACCATGTTTACCGGTTATATGACACTGTATATGCTGGAACTGGGCGTCACCACCACTCAGGTTGGTTTAATTACCTCATTGGGGTTAATCATACACATCTTTTTTGCTCTAATCAGTACATATATTACCGATAAACTGGGTCGCAGATATACGACGTTGATATTTGATCTTACCGGCTGGTTTATTCCAATTGTCATATGGGCCGCGGCGCAGGACATCAGATATTTTATTGTGGCCGCTATTTTTAGTGCCTCATTTCGTGTGGTTGCAAACAGCTGGAGATGTTTGATGCTGGAAGACAGTAAACCGGAATCGATGGTACATGTCTTCACATTTTTGCAGGTAGCCGGGATCATCGGCGGTTTTTTTGCGCCCATCGGCGCTTTACTGATTAATCGGCTGACTTTGGTACCTGCCATGCGTGTCATGTTGGTTTTTAGCATGTTTTCCATGATGGCGCTCTTTGTTATCCGCCATTTTGGGGTGACCGAAACCGCTGTTGGAAGGCAGAAGATGAAAGAAATGAAAGGGGTCAAAATACGGGATGTATTTATCTCGTATATCCCCACATTAAAGCGTATTTTTAAAGAGCGCTTGCTGATGATTGTATTATTGCTTCATGCACTAAATTTTATCCAGCTGACTATCCGCACCACTTTTTTAGCGGTTTTGGTTACCGAAAGTATGAGATTTCCGGCCGAAGCCATGGCGGTATTTCATATTATAACCGCTATAGTTATGCTGTTGACACTGTTACTTATTGCGCCGCTGCTTTCTCACATTACTCGCCATTGGCCCGTTTCTATGGGTGTTGGTTTTCATATTGTGGCGATAGTTGTGTTGCTGCTTTCGCCGCCTTCGCAAAATTATTTTTTATTGGTACTTGGGGCTATTTTTATAGCCTTAGGGACAAGTATTGCAACGCCGCGTATTGAGGCGCTTTTGGCTAATACAATCGTTAACGAAGAACGGTCCGTTGCTAACGCGGTTATGGCAGTGATCGTACTGGTGCTGACAGTACCTTTTGGGTATATCGGAGGCAGACTGGCCGGGATTGACGCTCGCCTGCCGTTTTTATTGACTTTGGGGATTTTATTGTTGAGCTTGTTGCTGATTAGAGTGGCTACTCGGTTGGAGTTGAAGGCAAATAAAGAAGGTTGATTTTAAATCGCTATCAGTGAAACAGCATGAAAAATGCCTGCCCGGTTTAATAACCGGACAGGCGTTTTTAAGTGCAGCTATTTTGCAACTACTTCACAATCCTTAATATATCACCCGTACCCACACTTCTCGATTCAGCGAATCAAAGAGATAATATCTTGAAAACACGGCTTCCATTACTTCGTAGAAACTCCAATGATTACGGTCAAGGTCTGGGAAAAAGTCGTATGCTGTATTTGCCAGAAGCTCATTAATAGCTTCCGGATTCGGCACCCGTCCCTGATAAAAATTTAATAGTGCCACAGCTTGTGCGCGGGTGATTGGCGCGTCGGGGTCAAATGTTTCTGTAATCCCAAAATACTCAAACCATCCCCGGGCAAAGCCAATGTTGATATAATTTGCGGCCCAGTGACTTTCGGCTTCCATAAGCATATCCGGTTCAATAATATCACTCAGATCAAAAAACTTGGTTGCCATTGCCGCAAATTCGGCATTGGTAATCGCCTCATTTGGCCTTAAGGTACCGTCCGGGAAGCCTTGTATTACACCGAGATTTTCCAGACGGGCAACGGCTCTAAAATACCATGCATCCGTGCTTACGTCCGAAAATCGAGTATGTGTGACAAATGCTAAAACCGGTGCATTAAATTCGATGTTGGAGAATATCTGTATCATCTCCGCCCTTGTCAGATGGCCGTTTGGTCGGAATGTTCCGTCCGGATATCCACTCACAAAATGTCTGCGAAATACTTCTATATAGTGTCCGGTAGTGGGTACTTCGTAGTACGCCAGTGTCGGTGGCAATTGAGGCCTGTCTTGCAATGCAGGAGATGTTTGGTGTGTCGGCTGCCTTATGTGTGATAATGGGGGCCTGCCTTGCAGTGGAGGTGATGCCGGTTGTATTGGCGGTGCCGGTGTTGGTGCCGGTAACGGCGGTGGCAGCGGCGGCGGTAATACAACCGGCTGCTCTAATGGAATCCACCGTGCATATACCGTCTTGCTGCTTGTGATTATTGTACTGCCGGTCACGTGGATACCATCAGCCGCAAACCAGCCTGCAAAAGTATAGTGCGGACGAGTTGGGTCTGCGGGCCATGGATCAACAGTGGTGTACTTAGGTACTGTTTTGACTACTGTACTTCCTGTGCTGTCATTGAGATTAAAAACTACCGTAAAATGGGTAGTCCCGATCATCTCAAACTCGAACACGAAAGTGTACTCCGACACATTATTGATAGCCCCCAAGCCTCTGAGCGGATTTCCCACCAGGCCATATCTGAGGCCATTGACGATGATTTCGGTACTGCTGCCTACGGTTTCAGGGAATGTTCGGAGATCAAGCAATATCGGAGGGCTTGTAAACACACCGTATGCTCTGCCAGGCAAAAGCGTATTGTTTGTACCCAATTCCCTAAACTCAACGGTTATACTTGTTGATCCGCTGCCGCCATCATCTTGGGGCGATGCAATATCGTAGTAAACATGGAATATATTGTCCGCCGGATTTTGGGCAACTATCCTTTGGGGAGTAAAGGAGTGCAGTGTTAAATTATTACCGTTTATAGGTTCGAAAGCCCGCGGGGTCGGAACAAATAGATGGCCTATGGCTGCCGGTGTAAATAAATCTTCCCCTAAGGTTATAGGCGACCCATTGTTTAAGAAAATATGCCGGACCTCTACCGCCGAATGCCACATGGATACAGTTCGGAAAGTGTATACCAGGTCTAAAACATTACCGCCTACTGAAAAGATGCTGCTGTCGGAGCTTATCATCGGTGCCGTAATGCCCTGTGGACCAAACATGGTTAGGATTTCGCTTATGCTTGTGGCTACAAAGGGGTGGTTTAAGAGGTCTTCAAGTTCCATTGCCGACACATGGACAGGGGTCTCTAGCCATACTAATGCTGTTTCTTCATCGCTACTGTCATCGGTATCGGTTTCGCCATTTTCCGGCTCTTCGCCGGTATCGTAGTAGCTGCCATCTTCTTCATCGGTATTGTAGTAGCCGTCATCATCCGTGTCGGTACCGTTATACTCGTCATCATCTGCGTTGGCATCGTCGTACTCAGTGTCGGGATATTGATCAGTATCGTTGTATCCGCCGTCACTGTCTTCGGCGGGACCGTAGTATATTTCATACTCCGTATCGTATATTGGAAACGTAGAGTCAAGTCCCTGCAGTGGTGAGACGATATTGGTGTCTATCAGTGTACGCTCACTACCAAAATATACGAAGTGGCGTACATAGTAGATATCCGGTTCAAAGTTCTGTACTTCATATACAAATACCAGTGTGTTGTTTGCGCCTTCCAGCGGAACCAGCTGGCGGGCGGCAAAGCGTGTGTCCCGTTGTGCGGCATCCAAAGGGTTGCCGTAGGTAGCAACGCCTACAAATTCGAAAGGTGCTGTAAAACCATGATTGCTTAACGCCTCGCTTGGGGTTAGCAGGCTGGGGGTAAATAAGGTGCCCTCTCTCCAGAGTGTTGTTTCAATGACCTCCAACACAACGGTTGTACCATCGATGATAGCGTGACGTATGGTGGCTTCCACAGCATTGCGTCTGAAAAATACATCGATATGATCTCTTCCGTCGCCGTAAATATGATTAAATACGATGGTGCGACCGGCGTTCATGGCAGGCCAGTCTTCAAGCAGTTCGTCCACCATAAAGCGGACATCGCCTCCGTATCCCAGGGGATTTGATACATGGCTAAAATGGATGGATGCCAACTGCAACTCTTCCGGTACGGTGTAGACATAGCTTATGGTCGCACCGGGTGGGGTGTTAATGGTTACGGTTTGTGATTTCAGGGGGTTGAAATTTCCGGCCAGGTATTGGTCCACGTCAAAATAGCGGATGAGGACCGTCGTTATTGTAGATTCACTTTGGATGAAGATGGCTGTAAATGTTAGGCCGTCTGCTGCGGATATGGTTGAAGGGTCTACGGGGACGCCGTCCAATTCCCAGCGTAGGAACATCCAGCCGGTGTTTGGCTCAGGGGCCGGAATATGGCCTGAAAGTAAGGATCCCAATGGTCTTTGGATGGTGTAGATTGGTGAGCCGCTAATGGTCCCCTGTATTGGGTTTGCCGTGAAGTGTACGGAGACCGGGTGGTTTTGGGCAAAGGTTGCGGTAAATGTCACCGTGCCGTTTACCGTATGGCCTAGCGGATTACCGGATTCCCATCCTGTGAATACATAGCCCAATGTACCGTTTGGTACCGGTGTTGGGATATCTGATGCGGTTAACACGTAGCCGATAGCTCTGTTTATAGTGAGGGTTCCGGCCAAGCTTCCGCCCGGTCCTGCGACAAAAGTTATCGATACAGTATCCGGGTTTTGTGCAAATGTTGCGGTAAAAGTCACGGCACCTTCAACTTCATGGCCTACCGGCTCGCTTGCTTGCCAGCCGGTAAATATATAACCTAATGCTATACTCGGCTCCGGTATTGGAATATCTGAGATTGTCAGTACATATCCAATAGCTCTGTTTATGATGAGTGTACCGGCCAAGCTTCCGCCTGGGCCTGCAACGAAGTTTATTGGTACTGTATTTGGGTTTTGGGCAAATGTGGCGGTAAAGGTTATCGTACCGGTCACAGCGTGTCCTAATGGTTCGCTTGCTTGCCAGCCGGTAAATACGTAACCCAACGGTACATTGGGTACAGGGGTTGGTATATCTGACGCTGTTAATACATAGCCAATAGCTCTGTTTATGGTAAGTGTTCCGGCTAAGGTTCCGCCGGGGCTGGCTACGAAGGTTATCGGTACTGTATCGGGGTTTTGTGCAAATGTAGCCGTAAACGTTACCGCACCTTCAACATGATGGCCCAACGGCTCGGCCGTTTCCCAACCTGTGAACATATAGCCGGTTGCTATATGAGGCACCGGTGTTGGGATCCCAGTGGCAGAGGTTAGTACATAACCAATCGCCCGGCTTATGATGAGTGTTCCGTCAAGGCTTCCCCCTGAACCGGCTACGAAGTTTATCGGCACTGTATCCGGATTTTGTGAGAATGTTGCTGTAAATGTTATTGCACCCTCAACTTCATGCCCTAATGGTTCGGTTGCTGACCAACCGGTAAATACATAGCCTAATGCGACATTCGGTACTGGGATTGGGATATCTGATGCGGTTAATATAAAGCCAGCGGCTCTGTTAATAACGGTTGCACCAACCAAGCTTCCGCCTAGGCCGGTTACAAAAGTTATCGGTACAGTATCCGGGTTTTGTGCAAATGTTGCGGTAAAAGTCACGGCACCTTCAACTTCATGTCCTAATGGTTCACTCACTTGCCAGCCGGTAAACATATAACCTAATGCTATACTAGGCTCCGGTATTGGAATATCTGAGGTTGTCAGTACATACCCAATAGCTCTGTTTATGATGAGTGTACCGGACAAGCTTCCGCCTGGGTTAGCCGTGAAGTTTATTAGCACCGTATCCGGGTTTTGAGAAAACGTTGCTGTAAAGGTCACCGCGCCTGCTACTACATGTCCTAGCGGCACGGTTGGCTCCCATCCGGTGAATACATAGCCTAATGCGATATCCGGTACCGGAGCCGGAATATCGGATGCTGTTAATACATAGTCAATAGCCCTGTCTATAACTTGGACACCGGCCAAGCTACCGCCCGGGCCCGCAATGAAAGTAATCGGTACCGTATCCGGATTTTGCGCAAATGTTGCGGTAAACGTCACCGCGCCTTCCACTTCATGGCCCAACGGTTCGCCCGTTTCCCAGCCTGTGAACATATAGCCCAAAGCAGTATTTGGCACAGGCGTTGGGATGCCGGTGGCCGGTGTTAATACATAACCAACCGCCCGGCTTATGGTTAATGTTCCGGTTAAGCTACCGCCCGAGCCGGCTATAAAGGTTATTGGCACCGTATCCGGATTTTGATGGAAAGTAGCTGTAAATGTTACCGCACCTGCTACTTCATGTCCTGACGGCTCACTGGCAAGCCACCCGGTAAATATATAACCGAGTGCTATATTTGGCACCGGATCAGGAATATCTGACGCGGTTAATATATAGCCTATTGCCCTGTTTACCGTGAGTGTACCGGCCAAACTTCCACCCGGGCCTGCAACAAAGGTGATGGGTACCGTATCCGGATTTTGTGCAAAGGTTGCGGTAAATGTTATCGCTCCCTCCACTTGATGTCCCAATGGCACACTGGCCTCCCAGCCTGTGAACATATAGCCGAGTGTAATATGCGGCACCGGAGTAGGGATATCCGAGGCGGTTAAGACATAGCCTATTGCTCTGCTTATGGTGAGTGATCCGGTTAAGTTACCGCCCGGGCCCGCCACAAAGGTGATTGGCACTGTATCCGGGTTTTGCGCAAAAGTTGCGGTAAATGTCATCGGGCCTGTTACTTCATGGCCTACCGGCTCGTGGGGTTCCCAGCCTGTAAAAATATAACCCAGGGATATATTTGGCATAGGGATCGGAACATCCGAGGCGGTTAATACATAGCCTATCGCCCGATTTATTGATATAGATCCGCTACCGGTTACAAAGCCTATCGATACCGTATCCGGATTTTGAGCAAATATCGCGGTGAATATCACCGTATCACTTACTTCATGTCCAAAAGGTTCGCTTTCTTCCCAACCTGTAAAAATATAACCCAGCGTTACATCCGGTACAGGAGTCGGAATATCCATGTCTGTTAATACATAGCCGATCGCTCTGCCTATGGTCAGCGTTCCGGACAAGCTTCCCCCCGGCCCGGCAGCAAAGGTGATGGGTATCGTATCCGGATTTTGTGCAAAGGTGGCGGTAAACGTTACCGCGCCGACTATTTCATGCCCCAACGGCTCGCTTGGTTCCCAACCTGTGAACATATAACCCAATGCGGTATTTGGCACCGGCGTTGGGATATCTGCCGCAGTTAGTACATAGCCCAAGGCTCTGCTTATAGTGAGTGTACCGGCCAAACTTCCACCGAGTCCCGCAGTAAATGTTATCGGCATTGTATCGGTGTTTTGTGTGAAAATTGCCGTAAAGACCATCTCTCCGGATACTGTTTGCCCCACGGGATTACTTGGTTCCCAATGGCTGAACATATATCCCGCGGCTGTATCCGGAACCGGGATCGGGGTATCTTCTGCCGCTAATACAGATCCGTTTGGCGGAAAAATGATTACTTCGTCCTGCCCATCACCAAAGCTGCCTCCCGGCCCGGCCTGAAAGACCACAAGCGGAGGCACTCTGATAACGATCTGCTCGGTTAATTCGGTACCGTCAACGGCACCGGTCAGGGTAGTGATTGCACCAACCACGTCTTCGGCTACGGTCACATACATGCCGCCATCAGGCATAATACTGACGTCAACACCGGGAGTGTCACTGATCCATGTAATTGTCTGGGGAGGAAAAATCATTGCGTCATTGTTGTAATCGATATTCAATCCGCCTGTATGACCACCACCCCTTGTGTAATGGTATACATTTGGTGCAATGATAATAGGCAGCGTTTCTACACGATCTTTATCGGCATGAGTGTAAAACTGGCTTTGTACTCTTACGGTAAGCGCCGCGCTTTCTCCGGGATATATGGTAGCGGTGCTCGGGGTTATGACCAATGCCGCCGGTATCCTTGGGGTATCTTCCCAATGAGCCTCTATATATCTGGGCTGCCCGGAGCGGATATTTAGCATTATTGGGTTATTGGTGGAGACATCCGTTCCAATAGCGTTTCCGTTGCCAAAATGCCTTGCCGGTATAACACCGGTATACTCCCGCCCTATATATATTGACGGGACGCCACCGGCATATGCCGCAGACATCCAGTGAAGAAAACTTGCGTCATACCTTGGGATAATTGCAGAAAACGAGCGGTCTGCGGCAGCCACAGGCAAACTTGTTTCTACGGGTTCCCACCTTATTGCATAAAAGTCAGCCGCACCGGTTATGGGGTCTGCGGGCACATTATCAAAGAAAGCCCTTACACCCACTAACGGATACAATGCGGTCAGTCTTGCGGTACCTATATCAAAGTTGTTAAAAGGATGAAAATGTCCTTCTGTAAGTCCGCCGGGTACAATCCGCCCCGGGCTTCCGGCATAGTTGCCGTGGTCACGGAAGAAGTTATCGTTAATGATCAGATGATGCCCCGTAGCATTTAAAGCTGCCGCCGAATTATTTGCGGGAAGGCTTGGCGTAAAGTTATTGATTGTGGTACCGGATCCTCCGCTGGTTACCCTGCTTGGCCCCACAACAATATTGTCCCGTATGGTTACGCCGGGTCCAACGGTCAGGCGTCCGAGTGCTGAGTTGATTGCGGCCAAAGTTGATTCAAATGTAGCGATACCGCCGCCGCCGTTGCCGCCCGTTGTGGTGGCCGTACCGGTGGCGGGCCAGCCGACGGCGTAGTTATTTCTAATGACACCGCCGGTAATTTCAACGGTGCTGTTGGCGTTCATACCGATACCGCCGCCACGACCGGCTCTGTTTTCGTAAATAGAACCGCCATACATAGTAAAACGGGCATGATTGCCTATTCCGCTTTGGTCGGAACGTACGGCTACGCCGCCTCCGACCGCAAATCTTGGCACTCTGTTGGGGGCGGTGCCGCGGGTTACATGTAGTGCTTCATTATTTCGTATCGACCCCCCGTGTAAAATAAAATGTCCTCTGGAAGTGATTCTGACACCGCCGCCATTGGCTGCATAAGAATCTACCGTATTGGTCACTCTGTTTCCTTCAATGGTTCCGTCATACATATTTACGATTGTGTAAGGCCCTACAAAAATACCGCCGGCACTGGCGTTGTCCCAACCTTCCAGTGCGCGGTTGTTGGCAATTAAAACACTGTCGCTAATATTTATACGGGTGATAACATTAGCGTTCCATGTAGAAACACCCTGTATGATTGCGCCGTTGCTGGTGGCTAAGCCTTCGGAGGATATGCCTCCGCCGCGACGTGACGCATTATTGGTTATTTGGGCGTTACCGCTTAGGTTTGCTGTAGCGCCTCTGGCCACATACAAACCGCCGCCGCCTGTGCCGCTGCCTCGCCCAAGACCCGCACCATTGTTAATGGTTGATTCGTTTGCCGATTCGGATAAGATCAAGGATCTGTCTCCATAATTGGGCAGCCAGCCCGGTCGGCTGTTTGCGGTAATACTTCCGCCGCTCATGTTAAATGTGGTGCCGACATCCGCCACCATGACACCGCCGCCGCCTGTTTCCCAAGATCCGTTGCCGCCGCCGGTGGCATGATTATTGTTAATCATTCCGCTGCTCATATTAAACGTGGCACCCAAAGCGACACGGACACCACCGCCGCCGCCATAGATTGAGGACTCTGCCGATCCTTGGGTTTCGGATATGCTGTGACTGCCTATCCGGTTGTGGCGTACATTTCCACCGTACATATTGAAAGTTGTGCCGACTCCCGTAACAAAAACACCGGCACCTCCCCGTGTACTTCTTACTCCGGCTCCACCTTGGGTTGTTAATGCGGTACCGCCGGATATATTGTTGTTTTCTATAATGGCAAATAAGCCGTTGACAGCGTCTGTGTTGCTTGCGGTAAAATCGGCGGTGGTATTACTAATCACCGTGGAAGTACCGCCGTTTAATGTAAATGTAGCACCGGATTGCACGCGAACACCGCCGCCTCCGTTATTGGATTGGGTTAACGCACCGATGGTATTGTTGTTGTCTATTCTGCCGCCTGTCATAATAAAGTCAGCGCCATTTTGAACACGAACGCCACCACCGCCAAGGCCCCCATGATTATTATTGATGCGGCCGGCATTCATAGTAAAGCGTGTGCCTGCTCCTTGTACTGTTACACCGCCCCCAAAGTCAGTATTGGTGGACCTAAAACCGTCTACCTGTGAACCGGGTCTGTCAAATATTAATGTGCCGCCATCCTGTACGACAATACCGCGACCGGCACCTCCGGTACTTTGAAGCCTGGTTCCAAATAGCAGAGTTTCGGTTACGGTAAAAGCGTTGGCTGTAGCTGTGGTAGTTAAATGTCCGCCTGCGGATTCGATCATTACATTATGAAATATTGCGTTTACATTAAGATTTGCTGCCCCTAAAGCAACTGCGCCGGCTGCTGTAATCCGGATTGTTATGGGTATCTCGGCCAGCTGTATGTTTGTTATTTCCGGTGAAAACGGGTAAAGGATATAAGGGCTGCCCTCGGCACCAATGCGTGTAAATGTCCCCGGTACGGCTGCGGTAGCAACCGTTGCGCTGGTCAAGAGATTTCTTAGTGCGGTCGCTTGCTGTGGGGCTGTACCGTTTAATGCGAAAACGAATCTGTCATTTTCGATAAACAGTGGCATTATGTCTTGTTGCAGTAGATCCGGAGAGGTGTGGGTATCCGGCTGATATGCCATAATAGTCACCGGCCCATGCATAAGCAGCGAGACGATGATTAGCGATGCAATAAACCTACATAGAGCGGTCATGTTCATGCCTCCTTTTCCAAAAAATTCAAAATATCTATGTTTACAAATGAACATTGGAATCCTCTCCCTTCTTATCCCGTCGAGGGATTTCTTTTTGCCGTTATTCTTTGCTTTTTCCGTAGTTTAAATTCTGATTTTGGGCGGGGATAAATAAAGCTCCACTTCTATTTGTCGCACTATAAACTTAGCTAACAAATCGATTATTGTCAAGATTGACCATTAAATGTAATAATTAGGGTCAATTTGTCGATAAATTTGTTTGTTGTTTTCGTTTTTATGTATTTGAAATGTCAAAAAATGATGGGATTATTTTATTGTAACAAAAAAGGGCGCTTGGAAAATATCCAAACGCCCAATCGTGAGTGATTGATATATATTGGTATAAACAGTTTTTTCTAATCCAAAATCCCCGGCATTTCAGCATTAACCATAGGCTTGCCTCTGCTGTATTTCGTTGTAAGTTCTACATACTTTTTATCATGGCTGGACTTGCTAAAAGAGGTCAAAATCTCAAGCACATGTATTTGTTGATTAGCATTTGCGCGAAAATCTCGGCCGGTTTCAAGCGCTTTGCACATATCGGCTATACCAATACCGCGGCTATTTTCCCTATACCCAAACATGAGTGGTATTTGACGATAATGGCGATAAGCCGAAATTTCTTCGGGCTTGATCAGTGCAGGGTCTACAGCCGGTCCGGCCACCATATCTTCACGACGAAACAGAAGTACAGGCCCCCCAAAGGTATTAGGATCGGGAACGATTAATGTACCTTCCGTACCATAGACTTCAAAACGCGCCTGAGAAGTATAGTGTGCGTCAAAAGTAGTGACAATGGTGGCAATGGCACCGCTCGAAAATTCTATACTGCCGGTCAGGTGGGTATCCACATCTACAGTTATATTTTCACCAAAATGGGGCCAAGAAGTAATGGTGCGGTTGGCAAAGGTCTTTTTGGTCATGCCCATGACGCCTTTGGCTTCTCCAAGGAGATTACATAGGGCTGTAACATAGTATGGACCCATATCAAGCATTGGCCCGCCGCCCCGTTTGTAATAAAATTCAGGGTCGGGATGCCATGTTTCGTGGCCGCGGCAGATCATGGCACAGTCCGCACCTACAATATCGCCAATCATGCCACTGTCAATAATCTTTCTGGCTGTTTGAATGCCTGCGCCCATAAAGGTATCCGGGGCACCACCCATCATCAGACCTTTTGACTTGGCAAGTGCTACCAGTTCGTCCGCTTCTTCCATGTCTACGGCAAGAGGTTTTTCGGCATATACATGTTTACCGGCGTTAAGGGCAGCCTTTGTGACTTCGTAATGTTCGTAGGGGCGTGTTAAGTTCAAAATGACTGAAACTTCCGGAGCGTTAAAGGCTTGGTGCATATCTTTGTAGACTTTGGGAGTAGGGCAGTTGAGTCCTTTTTCTTGCTGTTCCTTGATAAAAGCCGAAGCAAGTTGCGCACGTTCGGGGATGAGGTCACAGACTCCTACAATTTCTACTTCTTTAAATACTTCCGTTAAATTTTGCAAGTAAATACCGCTGATTGCGCCGGTGCCGACGATTGCTATTTTGACCATTTATTTGGCCCCCCTTCTGATTTTGGGTTCAGTATAGTTATTGGATATAGCTATGTCAAATAAATTTTATGGACTTGAAGCAATGATATCTGCGCAGACCGCTTTTGATGTTTTGGGGAAAGGCGATCGAACCTCTAAACTACGGTTTTTTTCGGATTTTGTTCGCTTAACCGATCAATGATATATCGTCCGCCGGCTTCGCCGCTATGTCCCAGATTAAATAAATATTTATCCCGGGTATTTAATATCTGTGCTTTAAAATCCCCTTGGCGTTGAAACATATCGGTAACCGTATCCGCCAAAGTACCCAGTTGGTTTAGATCCACCGATACCCCAAGTAAATCCCGCAGTGCAATATCCAAGGGGACAAAGGGGATGTTTTTATAGTTGGGGTTCATAATCTTAGGGGGAGTGTTGATATACAGGGAAGGTTTTAAGGTGGCATAAGAAAATTCGATGGCGATAGCAGACCAGTCCGTAATCAGCATATCCGATGTAAAGATGGACGTGCTGGACGTGAAGTCAGTCTCAAAAGTCAGATCATCTCCCACATAATTTTCGTATCGCTGCAAAATCTCCTTCATCTTATCCGGAAATCGTTTAATAAATTCCGGATGGGGCCTTACGATGATATGGTAATCGCGACCTAACAGTTGAGCCAGTATCTCGTCTATACATAGCTCCAGTATATTGTCCTTTTGCCAGGACGGGGCAATAAGGATAATCTTTTTGTCATCATTTGCACCTGGCGCCCCTTCCGCATCCGCAGCCTCGTTTGCTTCAGCTTCGTACTGAGCGGCTAAATCATCAATAAGATTGTATCCAACAGGTATTAGCTTCTTTTCCTTAGTGCCGTACAGCTTTTCGCTGGCTCGAATTTCGTCCATATATTGGGCATGTACGCAAAATATTGTATCGTAATGATCTAAGCTGCCTTCCCGAAAAACCATATGCATACTGTTCATCGAATGGTCCGCAAAAACATACTCGATATCTTTTCGTACCCATGAGCGCTTAATATGATAATGGCCTAAATCCGGCATAGTCATGACTACCATATCGGCATCCATCTTCATCATAAAAGAGATCAGCGCTTTTTCTCCAATGTAATAAGGGACGATTTGTGGATTGTTTGCTGTAAAAATCTGATCATTAGGATCGCTGGTTATATAATGGATCACTATATCGGAATGCTCCAAGATATAGGCGATAAAATTTTTATAGTATTTGTAGTAGCCGTTACTGGGAGAGATGAAAACCAGCTGCTTATCTTCGGTAGCGTAAAACTTTTTAATGTCTGCCTTTTCACGGCCTTTATTTTCCCTTTCAGCCTGGCGCATTTGAACTTTTTCTTCACGGGAATAATGTGGCTTTTGAGCGCGGATTTGCTGATCGATATGTTTTCGCGGATTGTAAATCATATTACATAGAATCATGACCAAAATCTGCAAAAAATTGCTGATTCCCCAATAAAGGGCCAGGCTTAAAGACACCACAAATACAAAATATGATGCAAAAATGGTTATGGCGGCTGTCATGCCCCATTTATTTGCTGCGCTTTGCTCCCGCTGAAAAGGATTTATAGTGTTTTGGGCCACGCACATCAGAAATGTGGCTGTAATTGCTAAAAAAGCCACAATCCAAGATAAAGCCGGTTGCGTGATAGAAGGTATGTGATTTAAATCCAAACCTAAAAAGTAGGGGTTAAAATCGTTTACCCTAAGATAGAGCAGAGGATTATTAAGGACATGGATCAGCCCCATGATGATGGGTATTTGCACTAATGTTGGGATGATGCTGGATAATGGATTATATTTTTCTCGGCGAAAAAGGGCCATTTGTTCATCATCGATTTTATCCTTATCACCGGCATAGCGTCGCTTGATATCGTCTAACTCCGGTTTAAGACGGGCCATTCTTACGGAGTTTTTTTGTACCCATAGAGAAACCGGAAATAGGAGTATTTTAGATACGACGGTAAAAAGAATAATGGAAAGCCCGTAGTTTCCCGCGATTAAAAAGCATAAATATAAAATATATCCCAGGGGAGTCCCCAGGATGGAGATTATGAATTGCATTTATACACGTCCCTTGCGTAAGCTAAATCATCGGCATTATCTATTTCAAAGCATATTTGCCCGCGGGCATCCAGGGGAAATATGTTTATTTTGCTATTTAAATTGATGTCTGTGCGGTTGTTTGCAGCATTAAGAGCATCTTCCGCATATACGGATGTAGCACCCTTTTGGCAGAAACGGATGATTTCGTCCAGCCATACACGCCAGTCTTGCCATAAAAGTTTATATAAGGGCTGGGCGTATACGGCAGATTCAAAAAAATTAACCCCTACAGCGCTTATTATACCGTCTTTAAGTACGGCTTTAAAGTCCTTGTCGGGCAGCGGTTTGGTGGTGTCAATGACCATACAGCTATGGGGGAAGGATATGACTTTTTGCATTAGTGGAGTTTCAAAAACCAAATCACCGTGGAGCAGCAAAATATCCTCTTGAAGATGCTCTCGCGCTAAAAAGATGGAGTAGATGTAATTGGTTTTATTGTACAGTGGGTTATATATAAACTCGAAATGAGTGGCAGGATATCCGCTACGCAAATAAGCTTCCAACGCTTCCGCATAGGCGCCTGTGGTTATGCAAATAGTGGTAATACCGCATTGGGTTAGACGGCGTATTTGTTCGTCGATGATGGTCTTGCCGGGTGCAACCTCTACCAGGCATTTACATGTCTCAATATCTCCCATACGGGAACCTGTGCCGGAATTTAAAATCAGTGCTTTCATATATGGTTATTACTCCTATCATAATTCCTGTAAACACCCTCTAGTCCAACTGCTTTGACAGAAAATCCATCAAAGCCGCTTTATTTTCCAAAGGCGTAGTTGTGGGCCGTCCCAAATCTTTGCGGGAGACTAAGTTACTTACGGCTTCTATAAAAATAGGGCCTTTTAAAGTGGCTAATTGGGCCAGAACCTGCCGCACATCGCTTTTGGTAGTGGCGCGGAAAACATGCCGATATCCCAGAGTTTGGGCCATTTGAGCCATATTTAGCTTTTCGCTGACTACAGGCATACCGCCTACGGTTTCGTGGGCACCGTTATTGATAACCACGTGCACCAAATTTGTAGGGCTATGCGCCCCTACAACGGCAAGGCTGCCTAAATGCATAATCGCCGCGCCATCGCCGTCTAAACAAAACACGGTTTTGTCCGGCTGGACTAGGGCAATGCCGTGGGCAATCATTAAACTATGACCCATAGACCCTACCGTCAAGAAATCGCGTTCATGTCCGGATCCTTGGTTGACCCGTATTTCAAAAACCTCCCGGGACAACTTGCCGGTGGTGCATACAAACACATCCCGAGGCCCCGAGTCTTGCAAGATCAGCTTGAGTGTATCTTCCCGAGACAGAGTGGCTTGAGAAGAGTACTTTACTTTTATATCACTCTTGAGTGCGGATTTTTTTATTACAAAGGCGACAGATTTCCCCTGTTCCAGCAGTGCCTTAAATGCCCGGATATCGTCAGTAATCCCATCATAAATACTATCCTGGTTAGTATCGCTCTCCGAACCAATCACTGTATATGGAATTTCCAGACAATCCAAAAGAGGCAACGTGATTTTGCCCTGAAAGGTATGCTGAGGCTCGTCGGGTATGCCCGGCTCCCCACGCCAGCCGATGACGAAGATGGTAGGGATATCATACAGCTTTAGTAAAGAACAAATAGGATTTACGGCGTTTCCAAGGCCGCTGTTTTGCATATAAACAACCGAGGGGTTGCCCGTCGCAAGGGTGCGTCCCGCGCCCAGGCCAACAGCCGCACCTTCATTGGCTGCTACAATGTGTTTGTTTGATATGCCGTAGGTTTCCATTATGTAATCGCAAAAGGGGCTTAGCAGCGAATCGGGTACGCCGGTATAAAAATCGCCGCCCAGTTCTGTTAAGACGGACATGAAATCGTTAATTTTCAATCTGTGCCTCCAAGATTATACTCTTATATTCATGTGCCTATTATATCAATAAAACCAAAAAATAGCGCGGATTTGCTGCGAAAAGGAGAAAAAATGTATTCTCATCAGCTTGGACTGCGTAAAATGTTGAATCTTTGATATCGGGTTGATATACTGAGAGATACAAAACAAAACAGATCGGCTGTGTCATACCAGTATCATTATGCTTTTGCCAATCTGTAAATGGAGTGGATATCATGACAATCGAAATAGAACAAGCGTGGGAACTGGTAAAGCAGCACGGACAAAATCCTGCGTCCTATTTGACATTAGAAGATGATAAAAAGCTATATTTCGGCCGGAAGGTCCCGGGTGTGATCGCTTATGGCCAGGTCGGAATGACGGTGGTAGTTTGCGGAGATCCGATTGCAGCATCGGAAGATTTTACGGAGCTGCTGGTAGAATTTCAGGCATTTTGCGCAAACCGGTCAAGCCAATGTGTGTTTATGGGTACAACAGAGGACTTTTTAGAACAATATACCAACCTTGGGTATCGGCATGTAAAGTATGGGGAAGAGGCGCGGTTTGATCTGGCAGAGTATCAACTTGCCGGCGGACGGATGGCCAAAATGCGTGCCCAAGTTAATCATGCAAATAAAGCGGGTTTGATCACTTGCGAATATAGGCCTCAGCAGATGAAAGATACTGAAATTGAAGGGCATTTACATAAAATATCGGAACAATGGTTGCAAGAAAAAAAGAGCGGCCAATTAGGGTTTACGATTGGCAGTGTAGGACTTGAAAATCCTTTGGATCGTCGTTATTTTTACGCAAAAGACGCCGAGGGAAATATCGTAGCTTTTCATGTGTTCATACCTTTTGCCGGAAAAAACGGGTATATGGCAGATATTACACGGCGCATACCGGGGGCACCAAGCGGTGTAACGGAAAAAATCAATTTTGATGCTTTTATGACTTTTAGGGAAGAAGGGATAACATGGGGCAGCCTCGGCTTAGCGCCGCTATCCAATGTGCTGGAATCCCACGAGAAAAATAGCATAGACGCGAAATTTCTAAATTTGATTTACGAAAAATGCAGCCGCTTTTACGGCTTCAAGTCTTTGCATCTGGCAAAAGAACGGGCAGTGCCTACCATGTGGATGCCGGGCTATCTTGTATATTCCACCAGGCATATTACGCCGTCGATAGCCTATGCAATGATTAAAATCCAAAATACGGGGGGCGTAAAGGATTATTTACAGGGGTTTGTCCGGGGAAAGCATTAAATTTATGTGTTTATAAATGTTAACACGTCTTTAATGGGCATACAAAATTCCACAGATACCTCTAAACTTCTGCCATGTTCTAATATGCCGGAAGCCGTTTGCATCATTGCCGGGTAAGCACTGCGCAGCAAATGATTAGCGTGGATGATGATATTGGCTCCTTTGGCGTGAAGCTCCGCTTCCGTAAAGTGATTATAAGTCGTCGGTACAAGCACCAATGGGATATCTTGCGTATACCCACGAAATTTCTCCATAAAGGATAAAATATCCGTGCCGTCTTTTTCTTTACTGTGTATCATGATACCGTCCACACCGGCATCAATATAAATTTTGGCCCGTTCAAAAGCATCTTCTACGGTTTTTCCCGCGATTAAGCTTTCCAGTCTGGCTATAATCATAAAATCCCGGGTGGTTTGCGCTTGCTTGCCGGCTTGGATTTTAAGGGCAAACTGTTCCGGATCATCCAATACCTGTACGGCGTCGGTACCCCATAGGGAGTTTTGCTTTAGTCCGGTTTTATCTTCAATGATAACAGCCGAAACACCGATCCGCTCCAAGGTTTTGACATGATAAGAAAAATGCTCTATTTTGCCGCCGGTATCCCCGTCTAAAATAATAGGCTTAGTAGTCACTTCCATAATTTCATTAATGGTATTGATGCGGCTGGTTAAATCCACCAGTTCAATATCGGGCTTGCCTTTAAAAGCGGAGTCACATAAGCTGCTTATCCATAAAGCGTCAAACTCTTTTACACTGCCGGTAAGGGGGTCTTCAATTTTAGCGTTTTCTGCGATAATACCCGTTAGCCCGTTGGATGCATCTATAGCGCGGATATAGGGCTTTAGTTGAATGAGTCGTTTTAATTTGGTCAATCGTTGCTCCGGCGTATTAAACGGAGAAGAGGGTAGGGGATCCGCCGTGTAAGGCAACTCAACCAATTTGCCGCCCCATTCGGATAAAGTGTTTATCACTTTGGTGCGTATCATCTGCTGCACCCCTGTCCGCCAATCATCGCCATGCAGTACATAATCCGGTTTTAAGGCCAATAGATTTTCCGTATAATCCAGCGCGTTTTGGACTATGACATGGGATACATGTTTAAATTGGTTAATGATTTGCATCCGTTCCCGTAGATCCAGCATTGGTGGGCGCTTGTAGGCGGCGATGGCCTCGTCGGTTAGTACGCCAACAGTGACCTCACCGTATTTAGCTGCCTGCTCGATAATATTGATATGGCCTGAACGGAAAACATCCGTGGACATGGCGATATAGACTTTTTTCATGATTGACCCTTTGACTCTTTATTGTTTTTGAATTTTTTGATTAAATTTTTGAAAAATCGAACGATATACCGCCAACCGATACCAATAAACAGAGCGGCTCCGGCCAAGACTTGCAGCAGCATGGTTCCCATACCCGGGTCCAGATAGGCGTGAACGGGATCGCTAAAGAACAGCATTAAGGTGATAAATGTAAAGAAAAATTTCATATGCAACCTCCAATGAATAAAACCGCCTTGTGAGGCGGTTATTTGCTTATTTAAATTCACTATGCATGAGGAGACCCGACAACAACCCGCATCTTGGCTTTTTTCAATGTTCTGCGGTTTTTACTGCTTGGGATATCGGTATAGTCATTTTCCGCTTTGTCCAGGTCGAATCTTGCTCGATTGATATCTATTTCTTGGGGCCATTCGGCTCTTTCGGTCAATATGGTAATCACGTTATCTTTGACAGTGACGATACCACCAAAAACAGCGATTATGCGTTCCTGGCCCTCATTTATAATACGAAGGGGACTTATGCCCAGTATCGCCGACAATGGCATATGGCCGGGTAATATACCCAGATCGCTTTCTACACTTGTATGCCCCATATCCTCAGAAATACAACGCATAATGACCATATCCACCGGTTCGTCAACTTTAGACGATTCCGATGTCAAAATCCGCAATTGAAGTTTTGGCACAGCCTTATCCTCATCCCTTATAATCTATATATGCGCTTTTTTAAAGCGTTCGATTACATCATCAATAGTACCCGCATTTAAAAACATACCCTCGGGTATTTCGTCATGTTTACCGTCAATAATTTCCCTAAAGCCTCGGACTGTCTCAGCGACAGGAACGGACTGACCGGGGATGGAAGTGAATTTTTCCGCTACATTAAACGGCTGAGATAAAAATCGCTGTACTTTACGGGCGCGCTCCACCGTTAATTTGTCCTCTTCGGAAAGCTCGTCCATACCTAAGATGGCGATAATGTCCTGCAGATCCTTGTAACGCTGAAGAATACTCTGTACATCCCGAGACACCTGATAATGTTCTTGTCCCAAAATATTGGCGTCCAGTATACGAGAGGTAGACTCCAACGGGTCAATAGCGGGATAAATCCCCATCTCAACAATCGCTCTGGAAAGAACGGTGGTAGCATCCAAATGGGCAAAAGTGGTAGCCGCCGCCGGATCGGTAAAGTCATCGGCCGGAACATAAATGGCCTGTACAGAAGTAATGGACCCTGTCCGTGTAGAAGTAATACGTTCCTGAAGGCTGCCAACCTCTGTGGCTAAAGTGGGCTGATAGCCCACGGCACTGGGTACGCGGCCAAGAAGGGCCGAAACCTCACTGCCGGCTTGTACAAACCGGAAGATATTATCCACAAACAAAAGTACATCCTGCATGGATTTATCTCTAAAATATTCCGCTATGGTAAGGCCGGTAAGACCAACGCGCATACGGGCACCGGGTGGTTCGTTCATCTGACCAAAGACCAAGGCGGTTTTATTAAGTACTCCGGATTTACTCATATCATCGTAAAGGTCTTTCCCTTCACGGGTTCGTTCTCCAACGCCCGCAAATACGGAATATCCGCCGTGGTTGGTGGCGATATTGTAAATCAGTTCCATGATTAAAACCGTTTTGCCTACGCCGGCGCCGCCAAAAAGCCCTATTTTTCCGCCTTTAACATAGGGGCACAATAGATCAACGGCTTTAATACCGGTTTCCAACATTTCCGTTACGGCGGTTTGCTCCGCAAAACCGGGCGCATTGCGATGGATAACCCATTGTTCGTTGGTGTCGGTTGGTCCCTTGTTATCGATAGGTTCGCCCAATACATTAAGCATACGCCCCAGGGTTCCGTCGCCTACAGGCACAGAAATGGCGGCCCCCGTATCAATGGCATCCATACCACGTATCAGGCCGTCTGTAGAACTCATGGCGATACAACGTACTACATTATCCCCTAAGTGTTGGGCGACCTCTAAGGTTACCGTCTCGCCGCCGTCGGGCCTTGGGATTTGTATCGCGTTATAAAGCGAAGGCAGTTCGTTTTCGAAACGAATATCCAATACCGCGCCTATAATCTGCAAGATTTTACCGATGTTTGTGCCAGTCAAGCTAACAACTCCTTTAGATTGCGTTTGCGCCGCCTACTATTTCGCTGATTTCCTGGGTAATAACACTTTGACGTTGGCGGTTGTATAGTAAAGTTAAATCATCTACAATTTCCTCCGCATTGCGGGCGGCCGCGTCCATACTGATCATACGGGACGCCTGCTCGCATACGGAAGATTCGACCATTGCCCCGTATATAACCATTGCCAAATAGATTGGTACTGCTTTTTTCAAATAGGTATGGACATCAGGCTCATATATCATCGTATCGTCAAAATCAGCGATACCGGGTTTAAAGGGCAACAATTTTTTAACATGGACGCTATGTGATAATAGGGTCTCAAATTGAGTATAAACTATATAAATTTCATCGATCAGACCTTCCGGATCTTCTTGACTGTATTCGTCCTCAACAAATCTATCCGCCAGGTAAACGGCTATATCCTCCGCAACGCTGTAAGGCACATTTTCCAATACTCCCGCGTAATCATTGACGATAAACTTATTGCGCCTGGTAAAAAATTCTTTGCCTTTTGCGCCTATGGTGATGATTTGCTCATTCGTTCCTGCATTTTCAATTTCCATGTGCGACAAAGCCGCTTTAAGTACATTGGAATTGTAACTGCCGCATAAGCCGCGTTCACCGGAGATGACAATATAAGCCGTGTTTTTTACGGAACGGGGAGCAAAATAGATATTGTCTTCTTGATTGTCAAAGGAAATGCCTTGATCAAAAAACGCCTTAGCACTATTGAACATAGGTTCAATTGCTTCCAGCTTCATTTTGTTTTTATGAACTTTGGAGGCAGATACCATGTTCATCGCTTTCATGATCTGCTGAGTATTACTGACGCTGGCAATCCTGCGTTTGATCGCTTTTAAGGAGGGCATGTTGTTACCTCCTCTGTTTAAATTCGGAAATAGCAGCCTTTATTTTGTCATGCAGATTTTGATCCAGAGCCTTTTTGGTCCTAATGTCGTTTAATATGTCGCTGTATTCCGTTCGGAAAAACTTTAGCATATCATTTTCCGTCTGCTTGACATGAGTGGCCTCAATATCCGAATAATAGAAATTGGTAAGGGCATAAAGTACCAAAACCTGCTCTTCGACAGGCATAGAGTCGTATTGTGGCTGCTTTAAAGTTTCCACAATGCGCTCGCCATGGCGTAAGGTCTCTAATGTATCCGGATTTATATCGGAGCCAAACTGAGCAAAGGCCGCCAATTCCCTATATTGGGCAAGTTCTACGCGCAGTGGGCCGGCGATTCTTTTCATCGCATCTATCTGTGCCGCACCGCCTACACGAGAAACCGATAAACCCGGGTTAATCGCTGGGCGTATACCGCTGTTAAACAGCTCTGTTTCCAAATAAATTTGCCCGTCTGTGATAGAAATAACATTGGTTGGGATATATGCGGATATATCACCGGCTTGAGTCTCAATAATCGGAAGGGCCGTTAAAGTACCGCCGCCGTGCTCTTTGTTCATACAAGCGGCTCGTTCCAGTAAACGGGAATGCAGATAAAATACATCACCGGGATATGCTTCACGTCCGGGAGGTCTGCGAAGCAGCAGACTTAACGCCCGGTAAGCCACCGCATGTTTGGATAGATCATCATATACCACAAGTACATCTTTACCTTTTTCCATCCATTCTTCGCCAATGGCACAGCCCGCATATGGGGCTATATACTGCATGGGAGCAGGGTCGCTGGCACTGGCGGATACGACTACAGTATAATCCATTGCCCCTTTTTCTTCTAGTACATTAACCAAACGGGCTACCGTGGATGCTTTTTGACCGATAGCTACATAAATGCAGTACACGTCTTTACCCTTTTGATTAATGATGGCATCAATACAAATGGCTGTTTTCCCCGTTTGGCGATCTCCTATAATAAGCTCACGCTGGCCTCGCCCAATAGGTACTAAAGCGTCTATAGCCAAGATACCTGTTTGCAGAGGGACATTAACCTCGCTTCGAGTAATAACACCGGGAGCCACCCGTTCGATTTTGCGGGTAGTGTTGCTATGGATAGGACCTTTTTGATCAATGGGTTGACCGAGAGCATTCACCACTCGCCCAAGCATTGCATCTCCAACGGGAACCTCGGCGATACGTCCCGTACGCTTTACCGGGTCGCCTTCTTTAATATTCACATCTGCTCCCAAAAGCACCGCGCCTATGCTGTCTTCGTCCAGATTTAGCGCAATACCATAGAGGTTTTCTGTAAATTCCAGCAGTTCGCCGCTCATGGCTTTGTTTAACCCATGCACACGGGCAATACCGTCGCCGACATGGATTACTGTGCCCGCCTCGGATGTATCGAGTGTTGAAGTATAGGCTTCAATTTGCTTTTTTATTACGGTACTGATTTCTTCAGGTCTAAGCGTCATTTGCCGTCCCCTTTGCTAAACTCATTTTAATCTCCTGCAAGCGGGTTTTAATTGTACGGTCTACAAAATAACCGTCCACTTGAATATGCAATCCACCTATAACCGACGGATCTATCTTTTGTTCAATAGTCACATGCTTATTAGTCTTTTTTGACAATAGCACAGCTAAAGCTGAAAGTTGATCATTTCTTAAAGGTACAGCAGAAGTAACCAGAGCCGTACTTTTTTTAAGATAATCGTTGGCCATATCAATAAAATCGGAAAGAACCGGGACAATAAAAGCCTCGCGGTTTTTAGCCACTGCAAGATGCAAAAAACCGAGCAAATCCGTATGAATATGCCCCTTGAAAATTTCATCAAAGAAAGCGCGCTTCTCCGCCGCCGAAATACGGGGATGGGTCAGCAGTTTTTTGCACTGTTCATCTTTGAGAACATCCCGCAGATAAAGGGCTTGACCAAGATTTTCGTTTAATTTCCCGCCCTCAATAGATAGATCAAATATCGCCGTTGCATAACGGCTGCTTAACCGTGCCACGCTATTTCCTCCAACTCTGCCATTGTCTCGTTAAATAGCTGCTCATGCTCTTCGGCGGTTATGGTACGAGATAAAAATTTAGTCACCATAACGGATGAGATATCAATGACCGCTTGTTTCATTTCGCTTTTGGCACGATCCTGTTCAAGTTCAATTTCTCGAAATGCGCGGCTTTTGACAGCTTCCGCATCATTACGGGCAAGGGCCAGCTGTTCGTTGCTGGCTTCTAAAGCCTGTTTGCGAGCCGCATCTAAAATATCGAACTTTTCTTGATCGGCATCCTGCATAAGCTGCTCGTATTGATCCTTTAATTTAAGGGCGTCTGCTTTGTCCTTTTGGGCAGCTTGTATATCATTTAAAACCCTGGCTCGGCGATCAAATAAAATTTGGAGAACGGGCTTGTAAAGCAGCTTAGACAATACAATGGCTAAGACAATGACATTCACCGATACAATTACTATTTGAACGACTGTTTGTTGATCTAAAGCAAATAAACGACCATCCGGCAGGCTTTCCAATAAAAAGAATGGACACATTAATTACCATCCCCTTTCAAGTAGTGAGCCATACCTACATTGATGATGCAAGTTGGACGTATAAATGTGCTACCGGATTGGCAAAAAGCAAAATAAGGGCAACAACAAGACCGTAAATACCGGAAGTTTCTGCCATAGCTAAGCCTACAAACATTGAGCTGGTGATTGGTCCGCGGGCTTCGGGCTGACGGGCCATGGATTCGATCGCCGTTGCAGCAACTTTAGCTTGCCCAAGGGTGGTCAAAAAACCATTTAACAGAGCAATGGCTGCCGTTAGCTGACCTACGACCATAATAAAAGCTAATGAACTTACATGTTCCATTGGTGGATTCCTCCTATGTGAAATTAATATTCATAACTGCGCAAAACCGCAGAATTATGGCAAAAACAAATATTATTTTAAGGTAAATCTTACTCCGAGGTTCCGGCCATGTTTCCTATAAAGTAAAGGCTTAACACCGTGAAGATATAAGCTTGCAGTACTCCCATTGCGATATCAAAATACATATGAAGGGCAACAGGGATGCCAAACCGTACAAATACCGGTGCTATACCATAGATTAAGCCTAAAAGTATTGTTCCCCCAAGGATATTACCAAATAGACGGAAACTTAATGAAATGGGGCGTGCGAGCTCACCGATCACATTCAGGGGAAAAAAAATAAAAACAGGAGAAAAAAAGCTCTTTAGATATTCTTTGGGGCGATATTTGGTACCCATAACCTGGATGAGTACAAATGTCACAAAAGCCAAAGAAAAAGTAACGGCCCAATCTGCAGTGGGAGGGCGAAGTAAAATTCCGCTCAAATTAGAAAACATAATGAAAAAGAAAACCGTAAAAAACCAATGGCCCAAATAGGCCAGGCGCTGGCCTGCCGAGTTTATTACAAAACGATCAAAAGCCTCTACAACTGCTTCAACTGCATTTTGGAGGCCTTTAGGATTATCCGAATATGTATCCGGATTTGATTTTTTTATAAAATATAATTTGACGCGAATGATTATGGCCAATCCAATTAAAACGGCCATAATAATCCACATATTAACAATAGTCTCTGTAAGCCATACTTCAATGCCGAAAATTTCAAAGGTTGCAAAGTTTCTTACATTAAAGTCCACAGTGTATCCTCCCGGGTTTTAAAATATGTTTCCGTCGTTTGTTTTAATAATAAGTGGCAGCGAGTACTTTGCCACATGAAAAGTAAAGATACCGACAAGGGCTCCCCAAAGATCTATAACGGGAACAAGGACGGCGAAAATAAGCACCAATCCTGTGAATAAAAAACGAAGTAAATATTGGAGACGGATATAATTTCCGGCTGTCGCCGGATCTTCCATGGTTGCGGCCTTTTGTACGGCTTTTTCTAGCCAAACTACTTTAACGATATTAAGGCAAGTGGTCAAAAGGACGCCTAACGCAAAAAATAAGAGTGATGGTATGACCGGATAAAAAACGGAAACAATAGCTCCGGTGATAATCATGATTAAAGCAGTGACCAGCATGACGATGATCATTTTTTGTACGGTATTGGATATTTTCATAATCAATCCCTAAATCCTACATTCGTTTAAATAAGTCATATATATATCTGAAAGCAGCCCCGGCACCGAGCAAGGAAAAAATTAATAGCAACCACGGTGAGGTGCCAAAAAATTGATCTAAAAACCGGCCTAAAAACACACCAATCAGTACGCAAACAACAATGCTGATACCCACTTGGGAAAGGAGAGAAAATCCACGAGCAAAATCGTTTGTTCCTCTATCCTTGTAAGGGGGTTCTTTTGGGGGAATCTTTTCAGATGACATGTTCTTATGACTCCTTCCCATGAAAAAATCTAGTTTACAGTATCATAGACCGATTATTTTTGCAAGGGTGAAATTGGAAGCAAATTGGTTGGGATTGGTGTGCAATGAAATGGTTTTGAGTGTAAAACAACATTGTGTCCGGCACAAATAAAAATCCCGCAAAATACTGTCAGTATTGTTTGCGGGATTTTTATTTGCAGTACAGATTTTTAAATAGTGCTTAAAACGGCCCCAATTGAATCGCTTGAGCGATGATAACAAAAATAGCGCCTAACAGATACTGCAGTCCGATAAGGGGTAAAATCCATTTGGCCCAAGTATGCCATTGGAGCTTAGCTACAGCTAAACCGGCCATAAAGTATCCGGAGGTAGGCATAAATACATTGGCGATACCGTCAGCAATATGGAAAGCCGTAACCGCTGTTTGGCGTGTTACCCCAACAAGGTCTGCCAAAGGAGCCATAATAGGCATAGTTACAGCCGCTTGACCGGAGCCCGATGGGATCAGATAGTTTAGCAGGGATTGAAACACATACATACCAAGAGCCGAAAACATTGGCGGAAAACCGGAAAGAACACTGGATGATGCGTACAGGATAGTGTGGAGAATATTACCGTCTGTTAAAACAATAACAATGGCCCTGGCAAAACCGACAATAACGGCACCGCCGGCAATACTGGATACACCTTCCATCATTTTAGAGCCAAAGCCGTTTAAGCCAAGGCCGCCGACTAAGGCTACTATAAATGCCATGATTAAGAATAATGCAGAAAGTTCCTCAATGTACCAATCCAGTTGCATAACACCAAAAATCAGCATAGCAATGGTACCCAGCATCACAAAAAGAATGATTTTTCTTCTGGTGGTGAATTCCGGCATATTGTCGATATCCATTAAATTTTCTCGAGACTGATCAAGCTCATATGCGGGACTCAGCTCGGGAGATTTTTTTACTTTGTCAGCGTAACGCATAACAAACGCAATGGCAGTCCCTACCATGACAATAAAGACGGCAACACGAAATCCCATGGCAGAGAACATGGGAAGGCCCGCTATACCTTGGGCAACACCTACGGTAAACGGATTTAAAACTCCGGCAGTAAAACCTGCGGAGGAGCCGACAAAAACGATGGCTACACCGGTAATAGAGTCAAACTTAAGGGCCAGTGTCAGTGCAATCATGATGGGGATAAAGGGTATGGTTTCTTCCGCCATACCAAAAGTTGACCCGAAAATGGCAAAGGCAATCATCATAATTGGGATTAAGAGCTTTTCTTTGCCCGCAAAGGATTTGGTGAGTCTTGCCAGTCCGGCTTCAATTGCGCCTGTGGCATTGAGAACATGGAATGCACCGCCGATGATAAGGATGAAAAAAATGATAAAACCAATCTCCTCCATACCGCGAGGTACTGACATAATCATGTCAAAAAATCCTACCGGGGTCTGCTCAATAAAATGGAACGAATTTGGATCCGCTACCATACGGCCACCCGGGCCTTCTACCATTTCATACCGGCCGGCCGGCAGTATGTAAGTGAAAATTGCAGCGAGTGCCGCGATTGCGAGCAGCATGACATACACATGCGGAAATGCTCTCTTGTCCTTCTTCATAAAAAAGCCTCCTTTTTTTGAAACACGATGATTTGCAGAGCTACCGGTATTTTTGTCCGTTATATGCAGCCCTTTACAAAAACATGTGTTTGCAAAAATCCTGAATATTTATTCATAATATCACTTCGGATAAAAAAGTACAAGTGTGATGTAATCTGTTATAATATGATGAATAATTCAGGAGGGGTAGAAATGGATATTGATCTAAAAGCAGTTTTTGAAGCATACAAAAAGATGCATGGCGTTGTAAAGCGTACTCCCTTTGACTTTTCACCGCTATTATCGGAGCTTGCCGGTGGGGATATTTACTTTAAGTGCGAAAATTATCAGACTACCGGATCTTTTAAGCTACGCGGCGCAGTCAACAAGATGCTTGCACTTTCAGATGAAGAAAAGAGTAGGGGAGTGGTCACGGCCTCTGCGGGCAATCATGCTCAGGGAGTGGCATATGTTGCCCGAAAGCTTGGTATTGACGCCAAGATCGTTATTCCCGAAAACGGTTCTAAAACCAAGATCGAAAGTACTCGGCGCATGGGTGCAAATGTGGTGATCGCCGGGCGAGACTATGATGGTAGTGAGGCAAAAGCCTGGGAGATCAGTAAAACGGAAGGCCGTACCTATGTACATGCCTTTAATGACCCGTATATATGGGCGGGCCAGGGTACGGTAGGTTTAGAAATGATGCAGGATATCCCGGATCTGGATATGGTGCTGGTGCCTGCAGGCGGCGGCGGGCTAATCCGTGGAGTCGCCGAAGTGGTAAAAGGAATCAATCCGAATACGAAGATCTATGGGATACAGCCCGAAACTTCTACCCCTTGGTATACTTCTTTTAAGCAAGGGACCTATACCCATGTAGAAATGTTCGACTCTTTGGCCGACGGCTTAACCGGTGATATCGCTCCCGAGATGGTGCCTGATTTTAACCGGTTGGTAGATGATGTGTTTTTGGTTACCGAAGGGGAAGTGGCCGAGGGTATGTATTGGCTGATGAAACAGCAGCATATGCTGGTGGAAGGCTCCGGAGCAGTCGGTGTTTCTCTGCTATTAAATAAAAAATTAGACGTGGCCGGTAAAAAAGTGGGTGTTATACTCACCGGCTGCAATGTGGACACAAAGGTCGTGAAAGATATTTTGGATGAATATGAGGTGTAGAAAATGGACGGCAAAGATGTGAGTAGAGATGGTAATATAGAAGAGCTAATCAGACAGTTGGCCCGGGAAGCATCGCCATGGGTAATAAAAATCCGTCGGGATATCCATGCGCATCCGGAACTTAGTATGGAGGAAGAACGTACCGGTGCTTTGGTAGCCGAGGAGTTGCGAAACCTTGGACTGGATGTAACCACCGGATGGGTAAATACCGGAGTGGTAGGTATTCTTAAAGGAGCGCATCCCGGCAAAACCGTTATGTTGCGGGCCGACATGGATGCATTGCCTATCCAGGAGGCCGCCGATTTGCCTTATGCCTCCAAAAATAAGGGGGTTATGCATGCCTGCGCCCATGACGGTCATACCGCCGCTCTTTTAGGGGTTGCTCGTGTATTGTCATCCCTAAAAGATTCCATTTACGGTACCGTTAAATTTTTCTTTCAGCCTTCGGAGGAAATTTATAATGCCGCTCGGGATGCTGTACGGCAAGGAGTGCTGAAAAATCCCGATGTGGATTATGCTTTGGGGATGCATCTATGGGGCCCTTTGGAAAAGGGTAAAATTGCCGTGCGTAAAGGGCCTATGATGGCAAGTCCCTGTATTTTTAAATTTCAGGTGATTGGTAAAGGCGGGCACGGGGCCATGCCTCAAAATGCCATTGATCCCATTGCCATGACGGTGTGTGCCATTAATGACATTAACTATGCCATCAGCCGCAGGCTCAGTCCTTATGAACACTCGGTTATTTCCTTTGGTTCCATCCACGGGGGGACCGCATACAACATTATTCCGGAATATGTGGAAGTGGTCGGTACGGTACGGGCTTTTGATCAAGCGCAGATCGATATGATATCTGGCCTTATGGAGAAGGTTTTAGCCGGAGTCACAGAAAGCTGGGGAGGCAGTTACACCTTTGATTTTGACAGCGAAAACCCTCCGGTCATTAACGATGATGAAACCACCGAAAAAGTACGGAGGGCCGCAGAAAAAATAGCCGGTAAAGAAATGGTATGCGAACTTGCCAACCCCGATATGGGCGCGGAGGACTTTTCCTTTTATGGCCGCGAGGTGCCTGCATCTTTCTTTTTTGTAGGCATTGCGGATGATGTTGAAAATCCGCCTGTTCATCACAACGATAATTTTGCCTGGGATGACAATGTGTTGCAAAACGCGGTGGAAGTCATGAGTATGGCTGCCTTAGAGGTGCTTGCGCCTACAGATTAATGGTAGAGCCGATACGGTTGGCTTTGGCGGCCTTTAAGGCTAGGTTTGCTGTAAGTAAATCCAATAAGGCGGTACCGGTTGCGTCAAAAATAGTGATTTGTTCGTCATTTTGACGGCCCGGGGTTTTGCCGAGAATGACTTCGCCGATTTCCCCGGCAATATCCTCTTTTTTGATGATGCCGGTAGCTATGGGGATTTCCAACTCGCCCACATTGACACATTGGGGTATGTCATCGGCAAAAACCCGTGCGTTGGCAAAAAGCCCGGGATCAATTTCTTCTTTGCCGGCCATATCCGCTCCTATACAGCTGAAATGTGTGCCGGGTTTTACCCACTCTTTTTTAATGACCGGTGTTTTGGCAGGGGTAGCGGTGATGATAATATCGCTTTGGCCGGTTGCGGCGGCAATATCTTCTACGGCGGTAAAGGATGCGGCGGTTTCGATGCCGAAGGATTCACGTAGTTTTTGGGGCAAGCTGGATGTAAATTGTTGTGCATTGGCAAAATCGAGGCCATCGTATACCAATATCTGCTTGATGTTAGGCAGTAGCTGTAAAGCAGCCGCCACTTGGAAAATGGCCACATGACCGGCTCCCACCATAAGCAGCGTTTCGGAATTTGGCCGCGCCAGATATTTGGCACCGAGGGCACCGGCCGCGCCGGTTCTCATACCGGTGATATGGGCGCCGTCCAGTATGCCGATGGGGGCACCGGTCTTATCGTCAAATACCAGGACCGTGCCTATCAAGGCGGGTAAATCTTTTTTGGGATTTTCTCCATACCATGACACGACTTTCATACCCCAGATCCCACCGGATTTAAGCCAGCCGGATTTAATGTCCATATCCGCAACACCGGGTTCAAACTCATGGAATACCAATGGAAAAACTACGGTTTCGTCTTGGGCCTTCATTTTATAAACATCTTGTACTACGTCGATGACATCGGTCATTTTTAGGAGTTGGGCAGTTTCTTTTTGATTTAATACGGTAATTTCAAACATCGAAATGTGCTCCTTTCGCGATAGCTGTTTTTGATTTCGAATTAATTTACTATATCAGTAAAATTTGCAGATGACAATATTCCGCGGCTAAAGCCTGTAATTTAGAGCCGCCGAGCGCTTTTCTCCAAAACATCAAAAGCGGTCGAAGGATTGGTATTGTCCTAACCAAATCCTAAAAATTATGATATAGTGAATTCGAATTAATTCACTATTTTTATGATAAACCGATAAAGGGAGGAACAATCATGAGGCTATCTCATCTGACTTGGGTGCAGGTTGAGGAGTATTTTAAAAACAGTGATCTGGTTATCCTAAGCTGTGGCAGTATAGAATGCCATGGGCGACACAATCCGTTGGGGGTAGATACCCTTGTTCCCGATAAGATACTGGATCTCATTGAGGAAAAATGTGACTGTCTGATTGCCCCAACCATGCCTTACGGTGCTACCGATGATCTGACAAGCTTTCCCGGTACCATTGATATCGGACAGGATGTTATGCAGCAGGTCATGCAGCGTATTGCGGACAGTCTGATTGCACACGGAGCCAAACGGTTTGTGGTGGTTAATGGTCATGGGGGCAACTTAAATCCCTTGGACAGAATATCCTTGGAGCTTCACAGGCGTGGTATATGGATGGCTACGTTTAACTGGTGGACAACTGCGGGCCAGCTTAACCCTGACTGGGCCGGAGGCCACGGGGATTTTCAGGAGACCGCCGCCGCCCTTGCCGTGGATCCCAAACTGGTATGTTACGAATATATGGACGAACACAATATTATTAACGATATATCGGAAGGACTTCCCACGGAGGGTTTTGATCATGTAAAGTTCAAAGGGGCGTTGCCGCGGTTTTTCCGTGACACCCGTTCGTATGCCACCAATGGCTGGGTCGGTAAAAAGCATCCGAAAGACGCCACAGAGGAAATTGGGCGGGAAATGCTTCAAGGGACGGCAGATTACATTGTAAGCTTTATTGAAGAATTTAAAAAAGCTCCGCTGCCACCGGTACAGAAGACAAACTAATAAATGATTTTCGATGAACTCATTAATATATAAAGGATGAACTGCGTATGAAAATTAAACCCTTTGGCGTAGAGATATATATGAACGCCTACGAAGATGATTGTACCTATAACTTGGGCGAAACCTGTGTTTCGTCTATAACCGTAGACGAGCTGCTGACTTTGGTTGGAAACAAAGAAAAACTGGCAAAAGAGATACTTGGTCTGCGGCTGACATATGGACATATCAAAGGCAGTCCCGACCTAAAAGCGGCCATTTGCAGTTTGTATGAAACAGTAAAGCCGGAAAATGTGCTGACAACCCATGGTGCCATCGGGGCAAATCACTTGGTCATCACCACTTTGGTAGAACCGGGTGATGAGGTTATATCTGTTTTGCCTACCTATCAACAGCTTTACTCCATTCCGGAATCTGTAGGCGCGAAGGTGCATATTTTGCCTTTGACTATGGAAAATAATTTTTTACCGGATCTGGATCTGCTTAAAAGGACGATGAATGACAAAGTAAAACTGGTGTGTATCAATAATCCAAATAATCCGTCGGGATCGGTGATGGATAAGGCATATTTGATGAAGTTGATTGATATTGTAAAGCCATACGGATCATATATTTTGTGTGATGAGGTGTATCGCGGTCTCATTCACGAAGGGGATAATTTGATGGTTTCAGTGGCTGATCTTTATGAAAAAGGGATCAGTACAGGCAGTATGTCTAAAACATATTCTTTGGCGGGGCTTCGTCTTGGATGGGTGGCCGGTCCGGCAGATGTGATTGAAGGGATTTTTATCCACAGGGATTATAATACGATTAGCTGTGGTGTTATCGATGATTATCTGGCAGCCTTGGCTTTGAACAACAAGGATAAAATTTTTGAACGAAACTTGAAAATTGTAAAAGATAATCTTGCTATTTTGGATCAGTGGATTAATGCCGATCCTCATTTTACTTATATCAAGCCGAAAGCGGGTACCACTGCGTTTATCAAGTTAAATTTTGACATGCCGAGCTATGACTTTTGCTTGAAGTTGCTAAAAGAAGCAGGGGTACTGGTTTTACCGGGTAGCGTTATGGAAATGGAAGGGTTTATACGTATCGGTTATGCGTATGAGGCGAAACAGTTGCGGGTAGGACTTGAAAAGATTTCGGAATTTACGCGAGATTTATTGAAGTAGGATGTCGTGTGATTTTTAACTGATTGGTGATTTGAAAGCGAATTAATTCATATTTAAATCATTCGCTGTCATTTATGATTCATCTCAAAAGGTTCAGAAACGGGTTCATTTGCCGTTTTTTGAACCTTTTTTGTTATGTTGGCCACCCACGCCCGATCCGATAAGCCAACGCAGTATACCGATTCACTTCCTGACTGTTATCCACCATCCGATACAAAGTCTCAGGTATACCCACAATCACACACAATGATTTTGCCCGGGTTACCGCCGTATACAGCAAATTTCGGCTAAACAACAAAGACGGTCCGCTGTGTATCGGCATAACCACTACCTTATATTCACTGCCCTGTGACTTATGAACAGTGATCGCATATGCCAATTCCAATTCATCCAATTGAGAAAAATCATAATCCACCAATCGGTGATCGTCAAAAAGAACCGTCACCACTTCTTTATCCTCATCGATACGTAAAACACTGCCTCCATCCCCGTTAAAGACACCTTCGCCTTCATCCGTCCGGTGGCCCTGCTCATTGACGATCTGCCAGGACATCTGATAATTATTGCGGATCTGCATGACCTTATCGCCTTCTCTAAATGTGGTTTGCCTAAACTCACGTTCTTTTTTATCGGGGGCAGGCGGATTTAAATGGCTTTGCAACGCTTGGTTTAACTGAGTCACTCCAAGGCTTGACTTGCGCATTGGGGTTAAAACTTGTATGTCTTTTAAAGCATCCCCCCCTATATAAGCCGGAAGACGCTGGCCTACCAATTCCAATAAAGATGCCGCCACATCATCGACTCTGGCGCGTTTTACAAAAAAGAAATCTCGGTGTTTTTCGTTGAGCGTAGGGTATTCGCCTCGGTTAATCCGGTGGGCGTTCATGATAATAGCGCTTTCTTGCGCTTGACGAAAGATTTCTGTCAATCGCATTACCTTTATGCGATTACTTGCAATCAGATCTTTTAACACATTTCCGGGACCTACGGAAGGCAGCTGATCCACATCACCCACCATGATCAGTCGAGTGCCTACGGCTATCGCTTTCAGCACACTTTGCATCAGCAAAATATCCACCATGGAAGCCTCGTCAATGATGAGTACATCGGTTTCCAAGGGATTTTCTTCGTTGCGCTGAAAGGTTTGACGGCGAGAATCCTCCGCAATATGGGTGGATTCCAACAAACGATGGAGAGTTTTGGCCTCCCGTCCGGCGGCTTCCGACATGCGCTTGGCGGCTCTGCCGGTTGGTGCGGCCAATTCTATTTTTAGGCCCTGGGCGGTTAATAGATGAATGATGCTGTTGATGGTGGTAGTTTTTCCCGTGCCGGGGCCTCCGGTTATGATTAACACCCCGTTGACAGCGGCTTCAAGTACGGCTTCTTGCTGACCTTGAGAAAGGACCAAGCCTGTCTCGCCTCCAAAGGCGGCTACGGATTTTTCCGCTAATTGCATGATGGTCTGCTTTTGCTCCGATGGTACCACTTCGGATAGATCGTAAAGCTTACGTGCCACACTTAATTCCGCGTGATAGAAATGACTTAAAAAAACCGCAGTCTCGCCGGATTCTAAAAAACCATAACTTTCCTGAGGCCGTTCGCAGTGGATAAGCCGGTCTATTTGCATCTGGCGCAGGGCATATTCTATGGGTTCGCGTCCCACCCCCAGCATTTGTGAGGCGTGGGAGATCAGGACTTCTTTAGGCAAAAAGACATGACCGTTGTTTGTGGCCTCCCACAAACAGTACCGTACCCCGGCAGAAATACGAAAAGGCGCGTCAAAGTCAATACCGATCCGGCGCGCAATATCGTCGGCTATTTTAAAGCCGATTCCGTCAATATCATCTGCCAATTTATATGGATTGATCCGCACGATATCGGCAGTTTGTGCTTTGTATTTTTTATATATCCTCATGGCATATGCGGGAGATATACCGTAATCTTGCAATAAAAGCAAAGCACGCCGCTGATCTCCCTGACTGTGAAAAATTTCGGAGATACGCTGGGCTCTGGTAGGGGTAATCCCTTTGATTGAGGCGAGTTTATCCGGTGCTTCGGCAATCACATCAAAGGTATACTCGCCAAAAGCCTCAACAATCCGTTTGGCCAGACCCGCGCCTATCCCTTTAATAACGCCGCTGGCCAAATATTTTTCTATGCCGGCAGCGGTGGTAGGGATCTTTTTTTGTGACTGTGTCACCGCAAGTTGGAGGCCGTATTTAGGATTATTAACCCATTTGCCGGTTACCGTTAAATCTTCTCCGGGGGTTATGTCCGGTAAAAGACCGGTACAGATCATTTCTTCTTCGCCATCTTCCGAGTCCCATTTTAGGACAAAGACAGTAAAGCCATTATCTTCGTTATGAAAGACAATATGCTCTACCACTCCTTCCAGGGTGGCTTCGGTGTGTTTCTCTTCGGAGAATACTATGTTTTCGGTATGTCCGGGTATGATCCCGGCATTGGAAATATTTTCTGGAGGATACATAGTCTCACAGATTCCTCTTCTTTGACTTGTGGATGATAATCAGGATTCCGGGTACAACAAAGCATGTGATAAACACAATAGCCGATAACAGTAAAAACACGTTTTGTATGCCAATGTATTGAGCCAAAACTCCGCCGCCCAGCCCGCCAAATATGGCACCAACACCCATCCGTATCATGGCATGGACCGTTTGGACGGTAGATTTTATATGCGTTGGGGAATGTTTGTGCAGCAATACGATGCAAAAATAAAGATGAATGATAAAACTGAATCCATGGAGTACCTGGGCGAGATAGATGAGCATAATCGTATTGCTAAAAAACATCACAAGGAGGCGCAGCCCCATAAAAAAGGCGGATAGCATCAAAAGATGCTCCGGCTTACGCTTGGCAAAGACACGGTCCATTATCAAAAATAAAGGCACTTCGCTAAAAGCCGCGATAAACAGGGCCATACCAACTTGGCCTTCGTGGGCCCCAAGGGCTGTCATACGTATGCCGATAAAATTATGTAAAAAAGACATGGTCATTCCAAATATAAAGGAGGTTAGGTATACATATAAAACAACCTTGTTTTTTATTAGCTTGCTTATCGCACTAAAGCCGCTTTGTACTTCCGGTTCTTCTCCTATTTGTTCCTGCTCCTGCTCATCTGTTTGGCCGTGAATGTCCTCTGCTTCCGTTGATTTTTCTTTTACGGGCATAAAAGAAACCAGCAGGCAGGTGATTGTTAAAAAGAACGCATTGTAATAGAAAATGCGTCCGATATTTCCCCCAATCAGCACTCCCGCAAAGATGGACGGAAGGCCAAAACCAAGAGTGCCAACAATGCGCAGTGCAGAATATTTAACGGCTTTTCCCTCTAAAAACTGCAATGTGATGGCATCGCCCAAAGGCAATAAGGATGTGGCAAAAGACCAATAAATCAACAGTACAATAACCAGCCATATAAAAGATGAGTTAAGGGGGATGATTAAAGACATGATGGCAGCCCCTGCCAACACAATCATCAGTACCCGCCGTTTATTTGTACGGTCACTAAGTACTCCCCACATAGGCTGTGATGCCATAGAAATCAAAGGGCCAAGGGCTGTAAGTATACCTATTTGGCTGACGAGAAACCCCAATTGGTAAAAGTATACGTTGATAAATGAGGTAAAGATAGCTATGGCCATAAAGACAAAGACGTAAAATAAAAAGAAGGGGAGATAGCCTTTATTAAATCCTTGGGGCATTTTTAGTGTCACTGCCTTTCTTTAATTGATTGATATAGCAATTCTACTTTTCGTTGTCGAAATCAAGGCGGAAAATACGCGGCACCAGGCGTTTTTCCGGCGAAGCATTGAGACTACGAAAAGTTAAATTGCTATATGACTAACCGGATGGTTGTCTTCCGGTATATATTCTTGTCAGACTATGGCGCTAGCACTCGCTTATGACTTTAACACTCGCCCGGTACCGTTACAATGGGGGCAGGGCTGCTGCATCAGCTGATCTAAAGACTCACGCTGTTTTCTGCGTGTCAACTGTACCAGCCCTAAAGAGGTCATACCCACAATATCCGCCGGTATGCGATCTTTTTTTAAAGCTCGCCCAAAAACCGTAAGCAATTTTTCTTTATCCGCTTCATCCGGCATATCTATAAAATCCACAATAATCATCCCGGACAAGTTGCGTAACGCGATTTGCTCTGCGATGATTTGTGCCGCTTCCAAATTTGCTTTTAAAACGGTGGCTTGGTAATTTTTCTTACCCATAAATTTACCGGTATTCACATCTACCACCACACAGGCTTCTACAGGATCGAAAGTGACAAAACCGCCGCAGGGCAGCCATACCTTACGCTGCAAAGCCTTTAAAAGCTGCCGCTCTACGTCAAATGCATCAAACAGTCCGGTTTCGCCATCCCATAATCGAAGCCGATTTTCAAAAGCCGGTGCCGCGCTTTTGACTTGAGAAAGCATGTCATTGTCCGTTAGGATAATCTCGTCCAAATCGTTAGTAAGCAGATCGGTTAATATGGGATTATCCCGATACAGTACTTTAAGGGCCGGGGCATATTGCGCCGATTGGACGGTGGCATCACACAGGGTAATTAAATGATCCAATTCCTCTTTGATGGTTTCTTCCGAGGCACCAATACTTTGGGTGCGCAGGACGACACTGTAACCCGTCGGCAGAAATTTAGCGGCTATTTTTTTTAGCCGCTTACGCTCCGCCGGATCGGATATCTTTTGAGAGACTCCGATTTCGCGGACTTGTCCATGATATATGATAGCCATCCGCCCTTTAAACTGCAGGACTTCGCTTACATTGGCACCTTTATCCCCTGTGGCGTCCTTTCTCACTTGGACGGCTATATACTGACCTGTTTTTAGTGTGAAGTGGTCGGGCAGATTCATAAAAGCATTTTTTTCTTGACCGATGTCAATAAAAGCGAAACGGCTTGGCAGGATGTTTTTGACGACACCGTTTATGATATGCCCTACAAGGGAACCACTTTTGTCATGGTCTATAATTATTTCCGTCAGTTTCCTATCCGCCAAACGAGCGATACGAAGGACCTTATCCTGATGATCGATCAGCAAACGTTTCATAGGGCTGTTTCGTGCAGGGGCACCAATTGCTGATCTGCATTTCCATACAATTCATGCCGCACTATCGCTATTTCGTTAGGAGATGGGGAAATACCCATGTCATCAAAAAGCTTTTGTGCAACCAGCATGGGATTTAAATTGCGGGCGCTTCCGGCAGACAGTCTCATCATAATTGCCCCTATGGGATCAAATGTTAAATCTAAAATATCCGGCCGGATATCGGCTTCCTTCTCGCCGCTTTTGGTTTTTTTCATCATCGTAATTTCGGGTGCATCCATCATTTTTTGTAAATATTCTTTTGACTCAAGTACATTGGGAAACATAAGCCGATAATCCGCCGCCGTTACCGCCGCTGCGGGACGGGGGGCTTTTTCCGGTACTTCGTAGGCAGACAGCAACCGCAGCCCCTCCGGAAGCTGAGCATCTAAAACCATAACATCCGAAGGCTCATCCAGCAGCAGTTCCATATATTCGCATACACTGTCCATACCGACAGGTAAAGGCAGCGCAAAAGACAGCCGCTGATGAGGGTTAAAGCCCATCGAATAGGCTATAGGCAGTTTGGCTCGCCGGATGGCGGCTTGAAAGATTTTTAGCAAATCCAAATGTCCGATATATTTCATTTTACCGCCTTTGGCAAACCGCAGCCAGCGGCGTTCGTATACTCTATTCATAGGCTTTTTCCCGCTCTCGCAATAAAAGGGCTTTTGAAACGCCCATGTCTATAAAATCCCAGGGCAGCAGCTCGTCGGTGGGTCTTTCCCGATGGGCGTAAAAATCCGGATATATACCCGTTTTGTCAAATGCCTGATGCCATATCTCCGGACGAAACAACTCGGTCCAACTGTCAAAAACGGCTCCGGACCGATAGGCTTCTTCTATTGTTTTGCCTACCCGCCGGTCACCTCTGGCCAGCACCCCTTCTACGACCGCTGTAGGGGCATCGTGATAGCGGTAAGATACCTGCTTCTTTTGAATGAGGGATTTAATCAACCGCTGCTTGTCAATAAAAACCTGGGCAAGATCTTGGCTTTCCCATTGGAAGGGTGTAAAAGGCTTGGGAACAAAACAAGAACAGCTGACGCTAACCGATACGGGGCGGCGGCGTTTTTCCCTCGGTAGTTTATAATACTCGTCCACCACCATTTGGGCCAAGTTTGCTATGGCTTCTACATCCTCATCGGTTTCCGTAGGTAATCCCGTCATAAAATAAAGTTTTACTCTGTCGAAACCGGATTCAAAAGCAGCATGGCAGCCGCTGAGGATGTCTGCCTCGGTGATATCTTTATGGATAACATCCCGCATACGCTGGGTGCCTGCCTCAGGGGCAAATGTCAAAGAAGACTTGCGTACCTCTTGGGTTTTTTCCATCGCTTCCAAAGAGGTTGCGTCCACTCTTAAGGAGGGCAGGGAAATATTGATTTGCCGCTTGGTAGTCATTTCCAATAAGCCGTTGAGCAAAGGTATGAAATGGGGATAATCGCTGGTGCTTAGGGAAACCAGTGATATTTCTTCGTGGCCGGTATTGTCCAACAGTGCCTCGCCCTGAGACAATAATGTTTTAAGCCCACGATAACGAAGGGGGCGCTGAATCATCCCCGCTTGACAAAAGCGACATCCCCGCTTACAACCTCTGTAAAGCTCCAAAGTTGCCCGATGATGGGCGGTTTCTATCAACGGAACCAACATTTTATCGGGAAAAAAAGCATCATCGAGTGAAGAAAGCAGCGCTTTTTTTACAGTTGAAGGTGCGGATTCATGGGTGGGGCTAAAGCTTGCCAATGTCCCGTCCGTATGATACTTGGCTTCATAAAAAGCAGGTACATATATCCCGGGCAAATGAGCGATTTTAGCCAAAAAATCCCGTTTGCTTCCCGGCTTACCGGGAACAAAAGAATCACGATAGATATCCATGACATCATCCAAAGCGGCTTCCCCATCGCCGATGTAAAAGAAATCTATAAAGTCTGTCATAGGTTCCGGGTTACACGCACAAGGCCCGCCGGCACAGACGATGGGCATATCATCCCCGCGATCTGACGCATGCAGAGGCAGACCGGCTAAATCTAACATAGCCAGCACATTGGTAAAGCTCATTTCATGCTGCAGAGTGAAGCCTATAAAGGAAAAATCCTTGATTGCATGCCCCGTCTCTAAAGCAGATAAAGGCCGGTTTTTTTCCCTCATTAAGGCCGCCATGTCTGTCCAGGGCATAAAAGCCCGTTCGCAATACACATCATCTCTTCGGTTCAGGAAAAAATAAAGTATTTGCAGCCCTAAGTGGCTCATGCCCACTTCGTATACATCGGGAAAACAAAAGGCAAATCGGATGGCTGTTTTAGCCGGGTCTTTTTTTACCATATGGATTTCGTTACCCACATAGCGGCCCGGTTTAGTCACTTGCAGTAATAAATCATCTATCATTTCTGTCATCTCTATCATCTGAGTAGTCTGCTTCTCCATTCTGTAGGTATCCATATTTCTGTATCGGTCCCCTGGGCGCCTATAATCGTTGCACGTCCCCGGTTAGGTATTGTTAAATCTCCCTCGATAGGCAGCTCACGACTGGCTATTCGCTGTCCGTCTCCTTCCCATCGGAGAAAGTAACGTCCTGTAATGTGAAGAGTGACCTCTTGGTTTAATCGGTTGTAGAGATTAAGCCGACCGCCCGGGCGTAGCACCACACGATGCAAAGGCTGTTCTGTCCCTTCTTCAAAGACAAGCAGCCGGCCATACCATTGGGTGGGGACTACCACAGCCAAAGCTGTACCGCGAGCCGGCGCAATAATGGTTTGACCGCGGCCTATTAAAGAGACGGTAGACAGCTGACTCACGCCGTAATCCAACACATCCCTGAGGTTGCGGACTACAAAGTGATATTCCGGCGGTGTGTTTGTGGGTTGAGTAGCATGTTCTACACCCACATACCAGTCGTAGCGCTGATCCCGACTATGGATCTCCAGTACTTGACCGGGGCGCACTGTTTGCCTGGTCAGTACCGGTTCGGATAATTCCGTAACTTCCAAATCCGTATCCAGCCAGCTATATGGAAAATATACCTTTAGCGGTGTTTGCTCTCTGTTGGTAAAGGATATGCTTTCGCCGGAAGCAAGCTCCCAAAAACGGTCTGCCTCCATCACACCAAAGCTGCTCAGTTGATCATTGTGATCCCACGCAATATAGTCCAGCAGGGCAATACCTGTTTCTAGACGGTTGCGCCAAGCAATATGGCGAAATTCGCCTGCATTAACATTGTCAACTCGTACACTTTGCCCGGGGGCTATGTCATGTATAAAAACCGGAGGTTGTGTATTGATGTCGGTGGTTACGGTTTCCCAAATGGTGGGTAAAATAACCTGTAATGCCCCGTGTTGAGAAGGGCTGATAATCAACATGTCGCCGGGCAGCAAGGTGCGGGTACGGTTACTGCTGGCGATACCGTATTCGGCATCGCTAGCAGCGGTTCCCTTCCGCACATAGTCATATTGAAGTTCCGTACCGGGTGTTACACTTTCGATGATTATCTCGTACATGGCATCTAAATCGATATTGGACAGATGCAGACTTTGGCCGGGCTGTATTTGCAAACTGTTGACTGCCGGAAGATTGGACTCTGTAATGACCAAACCGGTTTGCAGCCATTCTTGAGGGATAAGCAGTGTAAGGGGTTGTCCTCTTCTTACTGTTAAAGTCCATGTAAAGCCCGGCTCTATGGTTTTTTCTTCAAAAGTAATATCCGTATGAACCAGAGATTCGTCAAAGGCGCCACGCTGATACGTGTAATCTATAACCGAATTGCCGGCTCCGGTGGATCTGCGAAAAGTAAATTCCGTATTTAAGCTGTGATTAGTGATGGTAAGGGTTTCACCGATTTGCAGGGTGCGGGAGGTCATTGCAGGACCTTCTGTTGTGGTTTGTCTGATCATGTCTGTCCACTCGGCCGGAAAGATCAGGGTTAGCCCATTTTGATCCGCGGCATAAATGGTTGCCGTACCGCCGGAAGGCACAGTAATATTGGAAAAGACAAGCCCTTCCGCTACCTGAATAACTTGGCCGTGTCTGTCACTGACAATTAAGTCGTACCTGGAAAGTCCCCCTGAAATGTCCACAATAAGCCGCCGATTTTCTCCGGGATGGGCGTTTTCCATCGTTACAGATTGACCTCGCGGCATGCTGATTCGTTGAAGCAAAGGAGGGGCAGCACTTTGTACGGTAATGCGTCCCGTGGGATAGGAAACGGTTCTGGTCCCGGTGGAAAATATTGTGGTTTCACCGCCGGCCATGACTTGAAAGCGTCCGGCACCGATACCAAACCCTGTAACGATGCCATTGGCATCTCGCATGACATATTCGTAGGGTCCGCCGCCGCTGACGTTGATAAATACTGCGGAACGGCCATCACTGTTAGTAAATGTATAGGCCCGTCCTCCTTGGAGTGTTCGTGCTTCGGCGGTCATTGTAAAGAGACTAAAAGCCCCTACAAATAAGCAGGTTATAACTAATCCTTTAAGGATACGATTAATCATATGTCATCCCCCTTGGTATATAGCAATTCTATTTTTCGTTGTCGAAATCGAGGCGGAAAATACGCGGCACGAGGCGTTTTTCCGGCGAAGTATTGAGACTACGAAAAGTTAAATTGCTATATGCGTTGAAATCACTTTGGACCATTCTTATGAAAGTATCATAGTATAATTTCCGCTCATACGCAACTTTGACAAAATGACACTGCCGTCATATAATTCTTGTAAGTAAAATCCTGTGTGAAACAAAGGGAATTTAAGGGAAGAGGTGATTGATATTCCACGTACACCAAACGAAAAACATCGTAAAAACAAAATCCGCAAGATACTGGAGGCTGCCAGGATAATCTTTTGCCGCAAAGGCTTTTTAGATGTAACCATGCAGGACATCATTGACGAATGCGGGATTAGCCGTGGGGGCATCTACTTGTACTTCAACTCGGTAGATGAAATTTTTCAGGAGGCGATACGCCAGCGAAACAAAGAAAAATTTTCTATAATCAGTAAGGCGGTACAGGAAAAAGCCCCCTTTGATTTGGTACTTGCCGATTATATCGCTTTGCAGAAAGAACGGCTTTTTAATATAGAAGAAAGCCTGTTTAGGGCCTACTGCGAATATGTTTTTTCTAAGCCTAAAGGGACGATGCAAGCCTTTAGAGAAGTTCAGCTTAATCACTTACGAAAGTCTGTGATGTCTATTTTGATGTTAGGTGTTAATCAGTCGGCAATTAAAGATGAGAAAATCCCAAGACTGGTAGATCATTTCATTGTGGTTATAGACGGCTTAAGTGTGTTGTCTTTGGGCGGGGCATTGACAGAAGATATAGTCGAAGGACAGTTTGGCATTTTAGAGGAAATGATTGGAAATATCAAAATGAAAGATTAGCGGCAGCGTTTTTTTTACTTGGGTTTACCCTTGCGTATTTTTTATTTTCTGCTATAATTTACAATGGCATAATGTGTTATATTTTTGGGAGTTAGGCAAATATTGGTCAGGTAGGTTTTGACAGGCGACAAACAAAACCGGTTAAATAGAGCCAAATGGATTGCCTAAAATTCACATAAAATATTTATCTGCCATACCTTGGAAAGGGGCGGTAAAGAATCTGTATAATTTATTTATTTGTCGCCATAATAAAAAATAGCTGTGAAGCGTCCGGCTATGTATCACAACACCATCAAGGTCCATGCGGTGTCCTTGTCCCAAAACGCCGTAAATACATAACACATAAGGATGATGTAAGGCTATGAGTTACGAACATGCTTTTTGGATCGGTATAGTAGGAGCACTGATTGCATTGGCGTTTGCGTTTGCCCAAAGCAGAAAAGTTTTAAAGTTCTCCGAAGGAACAGAAACTATGCAAAAGATTGCCTCTTCCATACGGGCAGGGGCAAGCGCGTATCTAAGACGTCAATTTAAAACTGTAGCTGTGTTCTATGTAGCAATGGTGGTTTTGCTTGGGATTTTGGCCATTTTAGGCTATGCTTCCCCGTTTATCCCTTTTGCGTTTTTATCTGGTGGTTTGCTTTCTCAATTAGCTGCTTTTGTGGGCATGAAGATCGCTACCACTGCCAATGCCCGTACCGCTAATGCCGCTCAGGAGAGTTTGGATAAGGGCTTAAAAGTTGCGTTTGCCTCCGGTACGGTACTCAGTTTTTCTGTGGTAGGACTCTCTTTGCTTGACGTATCCGTTTGGTTTTTAGTGATGCGATTCATTTTTAACGCCGATGCCGGTTATATTGCAGAAAATATGGTTATGTTTGGTGTGGGTGTTGCTGCCTTTGCGCTTTTTGCCCGTGTAGGCGGAGGTATATTCACCAAAGCTGCCGACGTAGGTGCCGACTTGGTAGGTAAAGTTGAAGCCGGTATTCCGGAAGATGACCCGCGTAATCCAGCGGTTATCGCCGATAATGTAGGTGATAATGTAGGTGACGTGGCCGGTATGGGTGCCGACTTGTACGAAAGTTATATTAAAGCGATGCATGCTGCTATTGCCTTAGGCTTTGCCGCTTTTGGCATGGGTGGCGGAGACAGAGCTCTGATGTGGAACAGTATGTTTTTACCGGTTGCCTTGTTTGTGGCTGGTGTACTTGCTTCAGTTATCGGTACATTCTTTATACGTACGAAAGAAAATGCCACTCAAAAGGATTTGCTTGGTACACTTCGGACGGGCACCTATGTTGCCGCCGCTTTGGCAACGATTGCCGCTGACCCTATTACCTTTATCATTATGGGTCCCGAAGGCAATTGGCTTGGCCTGTTTATCTCCATCCTTGTAGGTGTGGTGGCAGGATGTTTGATCGCATATTTTACAGAATACTTTACATCAGCGGAATATAAGCCGACGCGTAAATTAGCGGAAGCATCCGAAACCGGTGCTGCCACAATAATTATCGGCGGTATTTCTTTAGGTTTAAAATCTACGCTGGCCCCGATATTGATTATTGTTGTGGGCGTAATCATAAGCTTCATTGCTGCCGGTGGTGTAATGGATACCACTTATGTTAACTTTAGTGCACATTTCCGTTTTGGATTATATGGTATTGGGTTGTCTGCTATTGGGATGCTATCTACATTGGGTATAACTTTGGCCTGTGACGCTTATGGTCCTGTGGCTGATAACGCAGGCGGTATTGCAGAAATGGCTCACCTTCCACCGGAAGTGCGGGAGCGTACAGATGCACTTGATGCGATTGGAAATACTACGGCTGCTACCGGTAAAGGTTTTGCGATAGGTTCTGCAGCCCTTACTTCTTTGGGACTGGTAGTTTCTTATGTAAATATCGCTCAAGCTCGAGTAAGAGATATTTTAGAAGCCGATGGCTATGCGTTTTTCGACAGCTTCTATCTTAACCTAAACATCACAAACCCTGCGGTGTTAATGGGTATCTTCTTAGGTGCTATGTTGATCTTCGTATTCTCGGCCATGACTATGAGCGCGGTGCAAAATGCTGCTCAAAGCATCGTTGTAGAAGTACGGCGTCAGTTTAGAGAAATTAAAGGCCTGATGGAAGGTACGGCAGATCCGGATTATGCACGTTGTGTGGATCTGTGTACGCAAGGTGCGTTACGAGCCATGGTTATGCCTACATTGTTGGGTATTGTTGTGCCTATCATAACTGGATTAATTTTAGGTGTAGAAGGTGTTGTGGGCCTGATTGGCGGCGCGACAGTGGTAGGTTTTGTTATGGCGGTATTTATGGCTAATGCCGGCGGCGCCTGGGATAATGCTAAAAAGTATATTGAAGGCGGCGCCCATGGAGGCAAAGGGTCTGAATGTCATAAAGCGGCGGTTATTGGTGATACAGTAGGAGATCCGTTTAAAGATACCTCCGGACCATCCCTTAATACCTTGTTTAAGCTGGTTACGACGGTTTCTATCGTGTTTGTAGGTATCGTTGCTACATTCTCGATATTTTAATCGATTTTAAATTAGCAAGATTATTTCGTCATAAAAATAAAAAAGATTGCTGCACTAGTGCGAACTTGAATTACACTTTAGTGCGAAAAAACCGACAATATTCACGTCGGTATTTTCGCACTCTGTTGAAAATTCAAGTTCGCACTTGAATTATATCCCGGTGCAGCAATTTTTATATATAGTGATTTATGCTCAATTCACTAAAAAAATACCTCCCGTAAAACGGGAGGTATTTTGTGTGACTGTTAAAAAATCGCTTAAGCTTCTACACAAGCATCTACAGGACATACACCTGCACAAGCGCCGCAATCGATGCATTCGGGGGCGTTTATAACATATGTTGGGCTTCCCTCAGAGATGCAGTTTGTTGGGCATTCGCTTACGCATACGCCGCAGCTGATACAATTGTCATTGATAATGTAGGCCATTGTTTTTTCCTCCTCAGTTTTAAAAATATCGGTTGAAGTATACACCAGAATTTACTTTTTCGCAAGGTATAGCGAAACCAATTTTAGGTGGAAATCCCTGACCCTTTGCTGCAAATGACTTCGCTGTAAATTATGTTAGCTATTTAAGAAGGCCCGGTTTGCGTTGTCAGTGGTATTATACCCGGTGGGCGTGCTGTAATTGATGTACTTTGATTTGTTGTTTGGCCGCCTTGGGTTGCTGCAACAACATTTACATTAAAGCTACCGCCCGGAGGGGCTATAGCGGTTTGCAAAGGTACACCGTTAATATACCACACTAAATTGCCGCCCTGGGTTCTGGGGTTTGGTTCCGCATAATATCTGCGGCCACCTGCCTCTACATATACAGAATTTACAGCTGTGTTTGTGGTGACCACAAAATCATTGTCCAAGGGGTCGGCACCGATAACGTATCCGGGATTTGTTGTAACCGAATAAATGACCGGAGTTACATTACGCTCTACATACAGACGTATACTGTCTGAGGTTTCGCTGCCGGTATCTTTCCTGGCATATACCCATATTTTTGTTGTATCTTGAGGGGAATAGGTTGCGGTCCATGTTTTTTGACCATTGGCATTTGTTGACCGATAGGTAAATTGGATGGTTCTGCTACCATCTTCTCCCCGCACTGCCGTTGCATTTCCACTGGTCCTTACAGTGAGATATACCGAATCACCATAATTTATTGTAGTCTTGTCGGCATCCACTCCGTATATGGTCACATCTTGGGTGTCAACGGTAATGCGCTTGCTTTGCTGTTGTATTGCACCGGTCAGTGTGCGGTCAGTATTTGCGTAGACCGTTACAGTTTGAGATTTTGTAGGATAAAATCTTAGGGTCCACACTCTGTTGCCTGCCGCATTCGTTGTATAACCGGTTGCATACAAATCAGTATTGTCATAGTGAATCCATACATCGCTTGCCCCGGCATTGGTTTGGACAGTCAGTGTAATGGCTTCCCCGGCATTGATTGCGGTTTTGTCTGCATCCACACTGTTTATAGTAACAATAGTCGCAATAGGATGAACGGGGGTTACAGGTGGAGTAGGGGGAGCAGGAGCAATAGGAGGCGCCACAGGGGCAATGGTGCGGGTAATGATAACGTATCGATTGTCTCCGTCCCAAACCACATTGCAGTCGGCTGTTCTGGCAATCATTTGGATGGGTACCAGGGTTCGCCCGTCAATGATTAGAGATGGGGTTGGAAATTGAACGGGTACACCATCTACATAGACGATTGTTTCACCGATCCTATGCAAAATATGATGGCCAAAAGAATCGAAGGTGATGGTTCTGGTTGCGTTGTCCCATGCCACTTCGTTTCCGGTAATTGCTCTTACGGTTGCGGCAATTGGCACCATCGTGCGATCCGCAATGATTTGAGGGGGAACATCGTAGTAAATTTCATTGCCGTTAAAGAAAACTCTAACATTTGGTGCGGCAGCTACATATTGCACAAAAAACAAACTCATTATGACGGCCGCAAGCATGGTGATACACATTTTTCTCGCTAACATCTGAATCATCTCCTTTTGTAGTGGATTCACTTCTTTTGTAAAAAATTGTCTGAAAATTTATGCTTAAAGTATAAGTCATTTTCCATGTGATTTCAACTGAATTTTACAAAAAGTATTCGTATTGTAATTTACAAATAAATTGAGGTAGTGGCTGTATTGACCACTACCTCATTGTTTTAAGGCGTTTATTTTGGTTCCCACTTTGTTCCGTTGTAGGTGTACTGTACCAACGCACAATTGTCGTAAACCGGGGCCTGAGCGATGGCTGTGGGAGATTTGTTTTGCGTACAAGCATACACTACGCGAAGTACATAACCGTGGGCAAGGACAAATACCCGACTGTAAGGTTTGGTAGCAAGCTCCTGTAAAAAGGAATCTATACGAGCAATCATATCCGGCAAGGTCTCCCCGTTGGCAGGTGGGATGTAGGTAGATGGATTTGTCATTAAACGTCCAAAAGATGGGAACTTTAGTGCTGCTTCGTGCCAATCCATTCCTTCGGCATCGCCTACGCCTATCTCCACTAACCGTTTATCCGTAAAGCCATGCAGGTTAAAAAGGGTTTCGTCGTTAAAAGCAATACGCGCCGTGTCTGTGGCCCTTTTAAGAGGGCTTGAATAAATGGCGTCAAAATCCATGTTTTTTAAAGATTTCCCCAAAGATTTGGCTTGCTCAATACCCTTTGCGGTAAGCGGAGTGTCACGGCCGCTGCCTTGTAATTGTCCTGCCGCATTTCCTTCTGTTTCGCCATGCCTCGCTATGTATAGCTCCATTTAGCTTGTCTCCTATGCCATTCCAAATAATTTTTCTTTTAAATCCAGGTAATACAAATAATTTTCAGGGGTTACATCCGGTGGGCAGCGATGGTCGCAGAAAGGAATAAACCCGCCTCGGTTGACATAAGGCACAAGGCTTTCTAAATAAGTTTTAATGGCCTTGGGCCCTGCAATCAATTGCATCTTATCTACACCGCCCATAATACGCAGGTTTTCGTATTGATCCAAAAGTTCGCCGGGATGTGTGCAAGAGTTTACTTCGTAAGGGAATAAGCAGTTAATGCCCGATTCCATGAAAATAGGCAGTAGCGGACGTACATCGCCGTCGCAGTCGGTATACCATAGATCAATACCGTGGGCATGGAGTTTTTTACAGATCCGTTTATAACGAGGGGCTACTATATCTTGAAAAAATGACGGGGGTAAAATAGGTCCGTAATTAAAACAGATATCTTCCCAGCCGCTGGCATAATCAAAGTCTACTTTGCCCAGTACTTGATCCAGCATATGCTCAGTTAGCTGACAGCAGGTTTCGACCATATCTTCCAGCATATCGGGATAATCGGCCCATGCGTAACAAACTCCTTCAAAGGTGAGCATGTCACGGATTTTTCCAATCATGGAGCCGCAGTTGATCCCCAACGGATAGCTGCGATCTGAAGGATGATCTCTGATCATTTGCTCCACATTTAAAAGACGCCCGGGACTGTCCAATCGAAAACGCTCTGCTTTGATTTTGTGCCAATCCTCCGGTGCTTTAACAGAAGAATCAGTGTAGTGGGGGATGGAGGAATGATTGTCGGCGGGCACCTCCGCAGTCAGCCCGTCGCTGTTTTGAATGATAAGGTGGCTGCCTCGCCGTCTGATCTCTTTATGTTCGAAAGGCGGATCCATCCAAAGATTGCCGCTTACGATGTCAATGGGATCGAAAGCGAAAAAAATATTGGCTTCCTCTTCGGTAGTAATGCCGTTATCCAGGAATAAATCCCACTGGGTATAATTTTCTTCCCAATAGCCAAATTCCATGTTAAAGCTGCGGTCAACCGATTGGAAATTCATCTGGCGGTTAAAGCGTTCCCGGGGGGTCATCGTCCCCTTCCAGGGATCGCGGATGGGCTTAATGTTTTTTCCCATGACAAAGCCTCCTTATCAGGTGTCAAACTTATGCGGCTTGACACTCGATTAATCATTATGGATTGTTTCTCATCAAAAGAGTTGCTTCTCATTAAATGTGCCTTATTTCATTAAATAATTGTCTCCTATATCGGTACGGCAAAACAGATTATCGCATTTTATTTTTTGGATTTCTTTATACACTGATTTTTGTGCGGCTACAAGCTCTTTTGCTTTACAGGCGATCATTAACACCCGGCCGCCTTTGTTTGTAAAATGTCCGTCTGTATAATCGGTGCCGCAGTGGAATACGAATGTATCTTTATCGAGAGTGTCCAACCCAAGGATAGGGAATCCTGTCTCATAGGATTCCGGATATCCCTTGGATGCAAGTACAACCCCAACCATTGCATCGTCACTCCAGCGTAAATCTACAGGATCTCCGTTTAACATCGCCATGATTACTTCAAAAAGATCATTTTCCAACCGCGGCAGCAGCACTTCCGTTTCGGGATCACCTAAACGGGCGTTAAACTCTATCACTTTTGGGCCTTGAGAAGTTGCAATAAGCCCCGCAAATAAAAAGCCTGTAAAAGGCCGCCCTTCCTTGACCATTGCTTGAGTGACGGGGATTAAAATTTCATCAATAGATCTTTGTATTACATCATCCCCAAACTGAGGTACTGGAGAATACGCGCCCATCCCCCCGGTATTTGGCCCTTTGTCTCCGTCATAAGCGCGTTTGTGATCCTGAGCTAAAGCCATGGGATACACTGCGTTACTTGCTACAAAGGCGATGAACGAAAACTCTTCCCCTTCTAAAAATTCTTCTATAACTACGGTATGGCCTGATTGGCCAAAGATGCCGTTTTCCATCATTTCTTTTAGAGCCTCTTGGGCTTCGGTTTTTGTATTAGCTATCACGACACCTTTACCGGCGGCAAGACCATCGGCTTTTATTACCGTGGGTAGTGTGGCGGTTTCGACGTAGTGCAGCGCGGATTCATAGTCGGTAAAAACCTCATACGCGGCGGTGGGGATGGCATATTTTTTCATTAAATCTTTTGTAAAGGATTTGCTTCCTTCGATGATGGCCGCGTTGGCTTTGGGGCCCCAGACAGGTAAGCCAGCTTGGATGAATTTGTCTACTATACCATTGACCAGAGGGACTTCCGGCCCTATCACGGTTAAATGGATGCCTTCTTTTTTAGCGAATACAGTTAAAGCATCAAAATCATTTTCGTCGATAGGTACCAAAGTTGCCACGTTTTCCATACCCGGGTTTCCGGGAGCCACATAGACCTTGGTGGATTCTGCAAATTTCCAAGCCAAAGCATGCTCCCGGCCGCCACGGCCAATAACCAAAACTTTATGCATGTTTTCCCTCCAATAGGAACCTGTGAAACACTATGTACTGTAGTTTGAATAGTGTCTCACGGTTTATTCGTTCGCTTTTTGATTTGCAGTATTGTCATCTTTAGCGGCGCTTTTACGCTGAGCCATTACAAGATTGTAATAGATACCTTTTTTCTTAAGCAGTTCCGCATGGGTGCCGATTTCCGCTACACCGCCCTTATCTAACACAATTAAACGATCCGCGTTTCTTAAGGTCGATAAGCGGTGGGCAATGGCGATCGTTGTACGGCCTTGAATCAATCGATCTAAACTTTCTTGGATTGCGGCCTCAGTCTCTACATCCAGAGAACTGGTCGCTTCGTCCAAAATCAAAATATCCGGATTTTTGATAATTGCCCTGGCGATAGACAATCGTTGCCGCTCGCCGCCGGAAATGGACTCGCCGCCTTCACCGATTAAGGTATTATACCCATCGGCGCTTTTGACTATAAAATCATGGGCGTTGGCCGCTTTAGCCGCGGCAATGACTTCTTCGTAGGTTGCATAGGGTTTTGCATAAGCAATATTATCATAATAAGACCCTGCAAACAAAAAGGAATCTTGAAACACAACGCCGATATTTTCGTGGAGATGCTTAGGAGAAATATCCCGTATATCCGTATCATTAATCACAACCCGGCCCATATTTGGATCATATAAACGCATAACCAGATTAATGAGAGTGGATTTACCGACGCCGGATTTTCCGACTAAACCCACCATTTCTCCCGGCTTAATTTCCAAGTTTACCCCTTTTAGTACCGGTTCGTAAGACTTATAACCAAAGGAAACACCCTCAAATTTTACGCCCCCTGTAATAGGCACATTTTTAGGATTAGCTTGCTCGGCTATTTCAGGCTCTTCGTCTAAAATTTCGAAGACCTTAACCAGACTGGTGGTTGCCTCGCCCAGCCAACGGGGGAAGGAGACCAAAAATCTGAGAGGCCCGTAAATAAAGCCTACAAACATAATAAATTGGATCATTACACCGATGCTCATATCACCCCGTAAAACCGCGTATCCACCCACCAGCAAGATAATAAACTCGCCGGCACTGGTAAAGAAGGTGACGGTAGGGAATAGCCTGGCCCATATGGCCTCATTGTCAGATGAAATTTGGGCAAGCTCATATTCGGCGGCGGCGTATTTTTGGATTTCGGCTTCCTCGTTGCCGAAGGATTTAACCGTACGGATTCCTTTGATGATATCGTGCAAAATAGATTGACACTTGGAACTTTTACGCCACTGCCGTTCGTATCTGGCACGGATAAATGTCCAAAATTTTGTCATAAACAATGCCACCAGCGGGACCGGTATAAATACCATCAATGTCAGCTGCCAGTTGGTAATCATTAAAATAACGAGGACGATAAAAAACATCAGCGCCAGTTCCACAGCCCAACGGCCCATATCTGTCACAAAGTCTCGGATACGGGCGGTATCGTCTATAATACGGCGAATCAAATCCCCAGGGGTCCGCTTGGCAAAAGCAGACATAGAATGGGATTGAAGCTTGTCGTAGGCCATAATGCGCAGATCATTGCAATAATCGATGGAAGCGCGGTTGTATATTCGGGCGCTTATGATGAACAAAAGCTCACCGGATAAACGGATAAATAACATAGCGCCAGCCAGCCAAATAATTTGTGCAGCGGTACCGGTTTGGGGCCGCAGATAATCATCGATTAATATACGGTTAATTAAAGGGCTGGATAAAAAGAAGAGCTGATTAAATACAAGCAGCACCAAAGCCACAATAACGGCACGTTTGTACCGCTTTAAATAAGAAAATGCCCGTGACAGTACACTTAGCTTGTCGTAGCAAAATATGCAAACATTTATCTCATCCATTAAAGGCTGCCCGCACTCGGGGCAAAGCCGACGCTCAACTTCTTCCGGGATAATGGCGGTACCGGTTTGGATATAGTAATTAACCACTTTACAAAAATCGCCGGCCTTTTTTAGGCATGTCATGGTAAAGCGGCATAAAATAAGGTCACCGGTGTTGGCCGTATCCGGTTTTTGCTTTACATATAATACCCCGCAGCCCACCCCGGCCTTTACAAGCGCTTCTTCTATTTGGGAAGCATGTAATGTAAAAGGGGTTTCGTTGGGTCTGACCACACGAATGGTGCCGTCTTCCGAAAAGGAGAGGGTTCCCGTTTCCGGCTGGCGGGTCATGGATAGATCAAATTCAAAGGTGTAGGTTTTCACGTCTTCCCCCTAAAATAGATACGGATCTAACCGCTTAATACTGTGTTTGTCCAGATTTCCTAAATCATCTACGATATAACGGTTACCGTCTACATCAAAGATAATCAAACTGGTATCTGACAGCATTCGTATATTGCGGTTAACATCTTTTACGGCACAGTTTTTAACATAGGCTTTGTCGTTTTTGTTTTGTACGCGCATTTCGATATATACATAGCCTAATTTATCTTTAACGGACAGTATCTCCAATACATGAGGAGCATAGTAACGGTTATCCAGCTCGTTCAATACAATCTCTAACTGTCCGCCCTTTAAATCTTCAACCGACCGGATGATACCTATTTCTTTGTTTTCATGATCGGCTACAGAAATATATTTCATTGGTTCTTGGATAGGCAGAGAACGTCTGAGTACGATGTGAGGATAGTCGTTGCCTTCATATCTCAGTCCGGCAAAACCGCCTTCCGCCACATAAAACTCTGCTTTGTCCGTATCCATCAAACCGATTTCCAGTTGTGATTCCATTATTAACAACTCCCTTACATGTGAATATCAAAAATGTATGACGGCCATTAGCTTCTACAAATTAATCCATACTAAACAATTAATCCATGCTAATAACCTTTAATCCTTCCATTTGGATCATAAACAATTTATGATACTCCTGCTTTAATTTCATTAACTCGTCATGGGTACCGCTTTCAACTACCTTGCCTTCGTGTATAACGGCCAAACTATTGGCGTCCTTCAGTGTAGATAATCTGTGTGCAATGGCGATGGTGGTCCGGCCGCTTTGCAATTGATTAAGGGCAGTTTGAATCTTGCCTTCGGTTTCCGTGTCCATAGCCGCGGTGGCTTCGTCCAATATTAATATTTTGGGGTTTTGGATAATGGTTCGGGCAATAGACAGCCTTTGCCGTTCCCCTCCGGATAAATCCTGACCGCCGGCACCTACACGGGTCTCGTACCCATCCGGCAGATTCATAATAAACTCATGAGCGCTGGCCATTTTAGCGGCCCAAATCACTTCTTCTATAGTAGCGTCCGGTCTGGCATATCGGATATTTTCGGCGATACTGCCTATAAAGAGATAAATATCCTGGGATACTATACCGATATTTCGCCGTAGCTGTTCCAAAGACAGTTCTTTTACATTGACTCCGTCTACTGTAATGCTGCCTTCGTTTGCATCATATAGTCTGGCTATTAAATTGGCCAAAGTGGATTTGCCTGCGCCGGTTTTTCCTACAATACCGAGGGTGGTGCCCGCTGGGACTGTCAGGTTAAGCCCTTTGAGTATAGGTGTGGCCGGATCATACTCAAACCATACATCCTTAACGATAACCTCACCCTTCATGTCTGATAAAACTATGGGGTTTTCCGGGTCTTCTATGTCCGGCTTGGAATCTATTATCTCAAAAACCCGCTGGGCAGAGTCCAAACACCTGGCCCACCAGTTGGACACCCAGGACAAAAACTCCAAAGGCCCGTATAACATGGTCAAATAAGCTATAAATGTCATGAAAACACCTAAAGTCATCTCTCCGTTGACGACCATAATGCCGCCTACGGCAGTAACAACCACTTGACCCATAAACATTAACAGGTAAATAAGCGGGAAGGCCGTAAAACCTAAATTAAACATTTTAGTTTCTATATTGGCCTGTTTGCCGCCGGTTATGGCAAAACGGTTTACTTCGTCGGATTCTCGCGCAAAAGCTTTAATTACCCTTTGGCCATTGACCGAGTCACTGACCATAGAGTTTAGCTGGGAACGGTAAACCCAGTCCTTATGGTGAAACCGTTTAAAGATCCTAAACAGTAGCTTAAACAGCAGTACACAGGCGGGAATAACGGCTACGGCAACGATTGCCAATCTGACATTTAAGATAAACATCAAGGTGATGACACCAATAAACATCAATATATTTATGAGCAAAAATGGTACGCCGTCTACAAAAAACCAGTAGATATTGTTAGCGTCCCGGTTTACCCGATTCATTAAATTACCTGTTCGCTTGGAGGTATAAAACCCTACGGACAGTCGCTGCATGGCTTCAAAAATTCTTAGTTTAAGATCATATATGAGCCAGGGCATTATTCTGGCCAGCACATAGGAAAACAGGACGTTAACCGCCGTATTTAAAACCCTAACGATGACCAACATGCCCACCATAAATGCAACAGCCCCGTAAAATCGGCCTCCTAATGTCAAAACCTCGTCTAAAAACAATTGCGTACCCACAATGGGGGAAACAATCGTAAGGCCCGTACTGATAAGCATCATGAATATGATGATTGCCACTTTGCTTTTATAATAGGTGAAAAAATGCATCAACCGAAGTGTGAGGGTGGTTTTATCCATACATTTCGGACAAAGTTTACGGTCCGGTTCCGGATATCTGGTGCTGCATTTTTGGCAAAATAGGGCGTCGTCTAACAAAACCTCATTGAGAGGGTCGATACCCTCTGCCAGGTTTTTAGTCACTTTAATCAGCCGCTCTACAAAGCTCAAATATCCCAGGGTATATAAAAGAATCAGACGCTCATTACCGGGTTCTCCGGCAATTAACCGTCCTGTGGATAACAGCTTTTCGGTTCTCAGCTCTCCAAGCTTTTTTAAGGGGAAGATTTCTAGACTATCTACGCGATAGTCCGCTACAATACGGCGGGGTCCGACGGTGCGCACTACCCGTTCTTCTCCGTATAAGACATAGAGATTTTTAGTATCTATAGCGGTGTACACATCAGAAAAATCCCCGTCAGGGGTCATATCTGTATGTATCGCATAAATAAGGTCTGTGATCCCTTGCCGCGAATAAGCGTCTTGTATATAGTCAGGTACATGTGTTTTCATTATATTTGTCTCCAATAGTCGTTTACATAGACGGTTGCCGAGACTAATTAATTGAAATCTTCTCAGCGAGCACCGTCAAAAACAGCGATTTTTTCAAATAGATCCTTAAAAATGGCATCCCGGCGCAGATAATAGGCCACCTTCATAATATGCCGCCGAGAATCTTGTATATATCCCTGGTCATAACTGGGGATTGGTGCCGGAACGATGGCGTCCATCACAAAATCATCGGATAAAAGCCAAGCGACGGCAGAAATATCCCAAATGACCCGGCTCCAACAGTTATTGCCGCCGTCATCTACGGCTGCTGTACAGGTTACATCATAAAGATAATCCCCAAGAGGAGATTTTCCTTTGATATGATGACGTAATTCCGGCTCTGTAGTGGTCAGATGAGAAACGACTCCCATACAAGGTAATTGAACAAGCGGCGCACCTGATCCAAAAACAACTCGTCCGGCGGCAATATCCTGCATCATATTAAATTCCGGCATTGGGGGCATATGGGGACTATGGCCTCCCAAAAATATGATGACGATACGTTCCCTGATAGCAGGTTCCATCAATAAGGCAGAAGCGACATTGGTAATGGCACCGATGGCCAGTACATAAAGGGGATTTTCCGCGGAGTGGGCCATGGCTCTGGCTACTAAATCCCGAGCGGCATCTGACTGTACGGGGGTTTCTTCGTCGGGAAGGTACCGTGTAGAGCCACGATAGGCTATTTTGTGCATATCTTTTTTACCGCATAAAGACATTATGTTTAGGATCTCGTGGTAGCTTTTTTCCATACCGTCTTCCGGAGAAGTGGAACGGGTATTAAAAAATGGCGCGGCATAAATGGCCTCTGTCCGGAGCTTAGGCTGAGAGGCTAACAGATAGGCAATGGCGTATTGATCATCTATTTCATTGTAGGCATCGGTATCAAGTACTACATCCACGGGGCCTTTGGGCCTACATAGTTGTTTTGCTAAAAAAGCATAGTCACAAGACATAATTAGTTCCTCTCTAACAACAGCCGGTTTTAATTTTTACTCGTTAATTATCCAGTATAGATTCTAGTACATAGGATCATCATAAAGCAAGCTACAAAACAACTATAAGTATTTTTTATCACGGGGTTACACCAGGCACGATTTGCCCTTCGTAACCATATTGTTTATAATAAGTTTTTATAAGTCTTTAAGACACTTCACATATTATCTCCAAAATCAGATCAAAAGGCAAGAAAATTTCCTAAGATCAATTCCTCAAAACATTTCATTGTAAAGTATTCTGGTTGATAGAAGGAGGCGCACTTTGTACGCAGACATGCATATTCACACCTATTTTTCCGACGGAACGCATACTCCGGAAGAAGTAGCGGAAGTAGCAAAAGGCAAAGGCATTGGTCTTATATCTGTATGTGATCACAATAGTATTGAAGCTTATGACAGGCTGAAGCCTGCCTGCAGGGCTTTAGGGCTTACATTAGTACAAGGCGTAGAACTGAATGCAGAATGGAATGGAAAGGACCTGCATGTATTGGCATATAATTTTGATCCAACCAATAAAAATCTGCTGGCTTTGGTTGACAGAAACCATGGAGAGTTTGAGCGTGAAGGCCTTCATATGATCAAAAATATGGCTAAAGAATATCCTGATATTTCCATCGCAAGCTATGATAAATACGAAAAGCCGGTGGGCCGGGGCGGCTGGAAGAGTATCAATTACTTATACGACATTGGCATAAGCAAGGATCTTTTAGAAGATGGTATGCGGTTTCATCAGCAATACGGATGGGCTATGAAATTTGAAAGCATTGAAGACGCATGTGCTATCATACGGTCCGCCGGAGGGGTTCCGGTATTGGCTCATCCCGGGATGTATTGGAAAGAAGACGAGCTCGCGGACAAATTAGAGCAGCTTGTATCTGCAGGGATAGGGGGAGTGGAGTGTTATTATCCCGTTCACAATGAGTCCTTTACAGCTAAATGTGTGGAATTTTGTAAAACTCACGCTCTTTGCGTAACCTGCGGCTGTGACGGGCATGGAGAATTTGCTCAAAATGTCCGGGGTGTTTTTTGTGATATCGGTGTTTTAACAATTGATGTCTCTTTACTAAATTTGGAAGGGATTGCATAAAACCGAGCAAAAATTGACATAATTATAGCAGATGATGTTTTGAGTATGTCATATTTTTGCGAGGAGTAAACATGATAAAAATAATGAAAAATCTATGTACTCTACTGATGTTTACGGTGTTTTTGGCTTGTATGCCTAGCCCTGTTATGGCATATGACTATTATCATGAAACTTTGGGAGAGGCTATCCCAACAGAGGATGGATTATTATTGGTCTCAGGCATAAGCCTGACAGAAAACGCTTGGGATGAAGTGCTTTTATGTATTGCAAATGCGGAGATATACGATTTACGTTCGGGATTTGTGATAAATCCAAATGATATCTATGAAGGAGACTGCGTTCGGATAGTATATGCTTTAGACGGGGCCGGTACCGGTCATCCTCTGGCCCAGGCACTGATGGTTTATGTTCATGCGGGGGAGCAAGACGCCGCAGATTTAATGGTAGTGGTGAGTGACAATATTTGGTATAGCGACGAAGGATGCGTTTTTGTTACTTTGGATGGAAAATACCGGGTAACCCTTTCGGCAGATATATTATTGCTGGACAGTCACGGTTACGAAATATCATGCGATGAAATTGTCCCGGGAATGGAAATGTTTGTATGGGCAGCTTTTGTAACGGCTAGTTTTCCCGGGCAAGTGATCCCGGACAAAATTGTATTGTTGGAATAGAGGTGTGAAGGTTGAAGTCAGCCGTGATAATCCCTGCGGCAGGGCTAAGTACCCGTATGGGTGCTGCAAAACAGCTTATGATGCTGGGCGATAAACCTGTATTGATCCGCACTTTGGAGGCTTTTGAAAATCATAAAGAAATAGATGAAATTGTGGTAGTGACTACCCGAGACCCGGCAGCACTTATTGAAGCTTATAAATTTAAGAAGGTAAAAGCTATAGTGGAAGGGGGATCTCATAGGCAGGCTTCTGTATGGGCGGGCCTTTTGGCTGTAAGCGCTGATGTGGAGTGGGTATTGATCCATGACGGAGCCAGACCCTTGGTGACTAAACAAGCTATATCTGATATACTGGCCAGTGTCCGTCAAGGCTGTTGCGCTATCTCCGGTGTCAAATCCAAAGATACGATAAAGATTGCTGATAGTGGAAATAGTGTGACCGATACCCCCGAACGGACTCGGGCTTGGATTGTGCAGACTCCTCAAGGATTTCCTTATGAGTTGATAAAAGAAGCGCATCGGAAAGCTATGGAAGCGGATTTTATAGGAACAGACGACGCCATGCTGATAGAACGGTTGGGTATACCGGTATACATGGTGGAGGGGGATTATCGTAATATTAAATTGACTACCCCCGAGGATATATTGATCGCGGAAGCATTGTTACATATGAAGATTAACAATATAATGAGGTAATGAATCGAATGAAAGAAGTCATTTTATACACCGATGGGGCTTGCTCCGGAAACCCTGGACCCGGCGGATACGGGGTTGTTTTGCTGTATTCGGACAGTCGCGGTAATGTACATCGCAAGGAGTTTTCAGAAGGCTGTACTCAAACCACCAATAACCGTATGGAAATCATGGGCGTTATAAAAGGCTTGGAAGCTTTAAAAGCGCCTTGCATTGTTACTCTGTATTCTGATTCCCGTTATGTGGTGGATGCCATAGAAAAGGGTTGGGCCATTCGCTGGCGTCAAAATAATTGGATGCGCAATAAAAAAGAGCCTGCCCTTAATGTGGATTTATGGGAGCATCTTTTGGAACTGCTGGCGCACCATCAAGTGACCTGCCATTGGGTAAAAGGTCATGCTGATAATCCGGAAAATGAGCGCTGCGACGCTTTGGCACGCCAAGCAATAGAAACATTATAAAAACACCTCAATGTACTGGAAATATTAATCCCGCATTGAGGTGTTAATTTTTGAAGTCTTATAGTTTTTCTATTCTGTAACCCTTTGAGCATTTACTTTCACACCAGGTCCCATAGTACAGGACAGCACCACACTTCTTAAATAAGTGCCTCTGGCTGCAGAAGGCTTTGCCTTAATAATCGCGCTCATGAGGGTATTGAAATTTTCTATTAATTTTTCGGGACCAAAAGAAACTTTGCCTAATGGCACATGGATGATATTGGCCCGATCTAAACGATACTCAATCTTACCGGCTTTGATTTCGTCGATTGCTTTACCGATATCCATTGTCACAGTACCGGCTTTAGGGTTAGGCATAAGGCCTTTGGGGCCCAAAGCACGACCGATACGACCAACTAAACCCATCATATCCGGAGTGGCTACCACCACATCAAACTCAAACCAGTTTTCATTTTGTATCTTTGTGATTAACTCTTCTGCACCCACATACTCTGCACCGGCTTGTTCGGCTTCGGTAGCTTTTTCACCTTTGGCAAAAGCGAGTACTCGTACCTTCTTACCTGTACCGTGGGGCAAAACTACGGCACCACGTACTTGTTGATCTGCATG
>Ga0131853_10000517_pt1 | contig 71314 bp, 56 predicted proteins | sample TergutLab28metaG_FD_92764 | JGI IMG/M metagenome (GOLD analysis project Ga0131853, IMG submission 92764) | Labiotermes labralis P1 segment gut microbial communities from Petit-Saut dam, French Guiana - Lab288 P1 (version 2) (version 2) | ecosystem: Host-associated > Arthropoda: Insects >... | reverse complement strand
TCCCTGTTTCCTTACAAGCCGCTACAATCGGCGGCCAGTGAATATTTCCTTCGCCCACTTCCGCATAGGCTTTATTCACACTTTCAATCCTTTCGGCGCCTCCCACAATGCCATAATCCTTAAAATGAATAATTGGCACCCGGCCTTTCAATTTCTTGATCCAATACACAGGATCAACACCGGCAGAAGCCATCCAATGAGTATCCAGTGTCCATAAAACACCTTCGGGATCCGTTTCATCCGTTAAAATATCCATACCGTTTATGCCACCGCCCAAGGAGTAAAACTCAAGGGCATGATGATGATACAAAAGCGCGCAGCCTTCTTTTTTCAGTTCGGCCGCAATGGTATTGAGCGACTGAGCATAACGTTTAAAGCCATCCTTGCAATCGCGAAACTCTTCCGGCAACGTGGATACACCTATGTATTTGGTTCCAAATACACGGGCTTCATTGACGGCATCGGTAATGGCCCTGCCGCCTTCAAGGAGTTCTTCGTATTCTCCTCCACCGGAACAGTTTTGCAGGCCTAAATCTGCCAGCATATCCTGGGTTTCTTGGACGGTCATCCCTGCGTTGGGCCAGGTTTGTACGATATCATAGCCCATTTCTGCAATTTTACGATAACTTTCCCTGCATTGCTCGGGAGTGGTTAAAAACTCCCGGACCGTAAAGGCTTGTGCTCCTTTTTTCATTGCGTTTTCCTCCTATCATCAAGTATCCAAAGCAGACTCCATCACGCAAACGTCGCCGTAATGCCCGGGCTTAAGCGCCGCCGGGCGGTCTGGTCTGGAAGTCATGGTGTGCATTTGATTATCCACATTACTCTTATCGATTGCGTCAATAATTTCTACCGTATGCAAGGCCAAATCCGCACTGCTGCGTGCCGGGCGTCCCCGGCGTATTGCGTATGCCATATCCACTACCGCAACACCCCGCCAGCTGTTATGACAAGGTTCCCATTGTCTGCTTTTAGCCGGAAGATAGGGTTCGGTATCGCTAAATCCATGGGTAAAAGGAATATTAAAGCTTTCGCTGCCGTTTCCTTTACGCTGCAGCACAATCACATCGTTGCCATATCCACCAAAACAATTAGGGTCCGGCAAGGTCAAATGCCCCTCGGTACCGTATATGTCCACCCTGGGAACTTCCGGGCTAAAGGCCTCGGAGCAAAGGACCAGTGAGCCGTATACTCCGTTTTCAAACTCTAAAGCCCCTAACATGACATTTTCGCCCCCGGTATTGGGGATTTTGCTTCCGTAGTTGGGGTTTGTCGTATTGTAGTAATCTCTATCCCCGGTAAATACCTTGGAATAGCCGCTGACTCTTTTGACCGGGCCAAACAAATTGATCAGTACATTTATATAGTATCCACCCATATCATAGGTAACGGTGGTGCCGTGGGTGCCCATCATCGGATCCGCTACATGGCCCGGAGGCAGCGCTCCAACCTCGTGAGAACCGTAACCTCTCATACACATGGAGTAACAGATCAGGGGCTGGCCGATATATCCGTCGTCTATCAACTTGCGGGCGGTTTGCCATGCGGAACCCATGTAGCAATCGGGGGCCGAGCCGATCAACAGTCCCTTTTGCTTGGCCAAGTCGTAATTTTCTTTGGCCCCTTCAAAGGAATGATCCATAGCCTTTTCGGAATAGACATGTTTGCCCGCTTCCAGGGCCGCTTTGGTAATGTGGTGATGGTTCCATAGCTGGGTGGTGTTAAGTACCAGCTCAATTTCCGGGTCGGCAAGGATTTGCTCCGTGGTCATTTGCTTAATGCCAAACAGTTCGGCCCGGGCTTTGCTTTTTTCGGGGATAAGATCCGAACAGCCCACTACCTCTACGGCAGAAAAGCCGCTGGTCAGGGTATTGAGATAGGTGTAGCTGATGGCTCCGCTTCCCACCAATCCGATTTTTAACGGTTTGATGCTCATTTAGTTCCTCCTTCGCGTATCTTCAAATGGGTATCCTCATGATTTGGATGGGAAATCTAATTTCCCCATCCATTTTCCCTATTCAGTGAATGGCGCATCTTGGTAACTCACCAAGGTGATGCCCTCTTTTTCGATATGCCTCTTTAGATCATCATCCAGCAAAAGCTGATATTCCCATACCCGCTGGGGCCATGCCCGTTCTGCCCGGCCAGAACCTTCTGTGGGGATGGGGGAATGGGCCAAAGATGGATGCATATATATCTCCGATATCCCTTCCGGCATTTGGGAGATGAGCTTAAAATACTGCGCTTTCATATCCTCGTATCCTTTGAGCTCCGAAAATTTTACCGGACAGCTGAACAGGGAGTCGATAAGCCCTACACCCAGCTGTTTGGCATAATCCAAAGCCTGTTGATACACATCCCAAATATCCGTATCGCCAATCATCCCGCGCACATTTTCGATATTTTTCATAAAGCGGAAGGGCAGCTTGTGCCTGGCGCAAAACTCTAAGGTTTCTTTCATAAACGAAGGGCCGCTGATACCGTATATACTGCCCATATGGGAATCCGCATGGGTAGGCAGTATGCCCCGGTCGGCCATAAATTGATATTGGGCCTCTATTTCTATGGCCACTTCCTCTGCCTTGGCGCGGATGGCAAAATCCTTTGATGTAGCGTAAAAGTGGCCGTTTTCATCCACTAATGAAGGGACTTGATCCACCGGGGCCACAGGCCCCCATTTTCTTGTCCATTCTGCCGTGGTGGTAATGTGGAGGCCTATTTTTATTTTGGGATTGTTTTTGGCGCGGGCAAGTGCGTCGGCGGCATATTGGCAGGGGGTCATCACTGTGGTGGAAGTGAGGGCAGTCCCGTCCCGGAACCCTTGCTCCACTGCTTCATTGGTCTGTAAGCATACGCCAAAATCGTCCGCGTTTATAATTAAATATCTTTGGGCCATTTTAAAGCACCTGCTCTCTTATGGTTTTTTCCATATCATCTACAGAACACACAATAGTATGCCGCACCGGCAATTGGGCCAGCTGTGCGATGGCCTTTGGTATAGGCATCCCGCTGTTTTCGGACAAAATCCGGATAGCTGCCGTGTCGTCTTCCGTATCGCCGCACTTTTCGCCGCTTACTTTTAAAGCGTCAAGGACATCTGCCGCAAATTTGAAGGGACTGGCCGTGGAGATCACCACTTGCGGGGTGTTGTCCCCTGTCTCCTTTATATATCGCTGTCCCGCATAATATGCCACTGCCGTGTGGGGATCCATGATATAACCCTTTTGTGCGGCTTCAAAGATAGCTTGACGAGTTTCCGCTTCGGTTACATGGACTCCGTAAAAGTCCGGTGTTTTAGCCTGGCATTCGAAACGGCCTTGGGTATTTAGATCCTCCATCATCTTGCGGACGCTTTTGGCGTCGGTAACATGGAATAACAGCCTTTCCAGATTACTGGAGACCAGGATATCCATAGAAGGAGAGATGGTGCAGTGAAACTCTCTGTTTCTGTCGTAAACCCCTGTTTGGAAAAAATCGTACAGGACTTTATTGTCATTGGAGGCGCAAATCAATTTACGGATAGGCAGGCCCATTTTCTTAGCGTAGTAACCGGCCAGGATATTGCCAAAGTTTCCGGTGGGCACACTAAAATTGATGGGGTCGCCTGTCTGGATGCTGCCTTTTTCCACTAACTGACCGTAAGCATAAAAATAATAGACGATTTGGGGAAGCAGCCGCCCGATATTAATGGAGTTGGCCGATGAAAATTTTTTGCCCGACTTGCCCATCTGAGCCATATCTTTGACCAGATTGGGATCGGAGAATATTTTCTTTACCCCTGTCTGGGCATCGTCAAAATTGCCCTGTACCCCAAAAACATGAGTGTTGTCCCCTTCTTGGGTGACCATCTGCCGCTTTTGTATGGGTGAGACACCTTTTTCCGGATAAAAGACAGCTATGGAGATATTGTCTATATCGCAAAAGGCCTCTAAGGCCGCTTTTCCTGTGTCTCCGCTGGTAGCTGTCAGGATAACCAATTCTTCCGTAGGGGCGGATGTTTTTAGGAGATGTGGCAGGATGGACAGGGCCATGTCCTTAAAGGCTAAGGTCGGGCCGTGAAACAGTTCTAAAAAGTGGATATTGTCTTCGTTTTCCAGGGGTGTGGTGACCGGTGCGATTTTTGGGTGGGTAAACCGGCTTGGGGCATAGGCTTTATCCACACATGCGGTCAGTTCATCTTCCGAGAAATTTAAATAGGGCTGCAGGATGGCTTTGGCCAAAGCCGGGTATGGCAGCTTTAGCAGTGCTTCCAGCGGTTGGTTTAAAGTGGGGATAGTTTCGGGTACGTATAAGCCGCCGTCGGAAGCCAGTCCTTGAGAGATGGCTTCTTTTGCTGTGATGTTTTTATCTGTTCCTCTTGTGCTGATGTATTTCATATTTGCCTCCTGTTTATCTATTTCAATTCGACCATAATTACAGTATCCACAGGATCCGGCAAAACATAAGACGGAGCCCCTTGTCCGTCCAATTTGACAAACACATAATCGGGGTAGTTGTCGGTTGTCCAATTACCCTGGGTAGATAATTCGGCTCCCGTAGAAAGAAGCCGTACCCGCTTAATCTGCTCGTGGGTAATCCCTTCAATCGGCACCGGTCCTATAGGCGCTTCCATCACATGGATATAAATCTTTTTACCGTCGTTGCTTACGGTGATACGTCCGTAATCCGGTTTAGGCAGTTCCCCGTAGCCGCAGCCGTAAATACTGTCGCTGTTTTTGCGCATCCATTTGCCCACAGCCTTTAAAATAGCCACGGATTCTTCCGGTATATTGCCTTTTGCGTCGGGGCCTACATTAAGCAGCATGTTGCCGCCTTTACTCACACATTCCACCAGTTTACGGACCACCACCTGAGGCTGATAAAAAGCTTTATCAAATTGGGCAAAGCCCCAGTTGTTGTTCATGGTCAGGCAGGCTTCCCAGGGGATAGGTTCACCGTTCGGTTTTCTGATACCTTTTGGAGGGATAATCTGTTCGGGAGATACAAAATCTCCCGAGTAAGGCGTAGGGTTATCGGTCATCAAAGACCCAAAGCCGGAACCGCCGACTTCCAACCGGTTATCTACGATGACATCCGGCTGCAATTGACGTACCATAGTCATCAGCTCAGTGGCCCGCCATTTTTCCCCGGTCATTTCCCCGTAGGAATAATCAAACCACAATATATCCAGTTTGCCGTAATTGGAGCAAATTTCACGAACTTGACCGTGCATGTATTCCAGATAGCTGTCAAAGTCATGGGATTTGCCTTTAAAGGCCTGGTTTTCACGCATTGGGTGGATGGAGTCGCCGTAATGAGGATAGCCCGGGTGAACCCAATCGATAATGGAAAAATAAAGGCCGACTTTAATGCCTTCTGCCCGAAAAGCTTCTAAAAACTCCCGCACCAGATCCCGTCCGCAAGGGGTGTTGGTGGATTTGTAGTCTGTCAGCTTTGAATCGAACAGGCAAAAGCCATCGTGATGTTTAGATGTAAGGACCGCGTATTTCATACCGGCTTCTTTGGCAAGTTTGGCCCATGATTTTGGGTCAAAATCCACAGGATTAAATTCGTCAAAATAAATTTGATAATCCTCCGCAGGAATATGCTCCCGACTGCGCACCCATTCCCCCCGTGCGGGAATGGCGTACAGTCCCCAGTGGATGAACATTCCAAACCGGTCATTTAAAAACCATTCCATACGTTTGTTCATGTCTTTGCTCCCCTTTCTTGAAGATGTATTCTGAAAGTGTATTTGGAAGTTATCCTAGCATTTTTGCTGGGCTATTTCAAGGTTAATTGGCAAAATAAAAGGAAGCGGCACGGATTGCATCCGACCACTTTTGTCGATATTGCCAAAAGCGCTAAAACGCAGCAAATTCGCCAATCCATCACAAAAACTCACCACTGACATCCCCCCTCCAATCCATCACAAAAATGCACCACAACACATCCACCCCACTAAGAGGGAGGACGAAGGTCTCCCGTCGTTAACTTGAAAGCAGCCCAAAACTGCAGAAAGACCGAGAGCAGATGGCCTTGCATTTCGACTATAGCGGGGTCCGGGGTGTCCCCGGCGCGGGTGGGAGCGCGAGGGTAGGGGTGCGACCCCTCCCCTCGCAAAAAGGCGCCGAGATGCTCCATCTCGAACTCAAACGTAAGGGTATTGCGCAAATGCAAAATGCTTAAGCATATGGTAAAGCTAAAGCATTTTGTAATTCGAAAAACTTATTTGTTTCGTTCTTGATTATGCTAATCAGCTGGCCAAATTGCGAGGGGAGGGGTCGCACCCCTACCCTCGCGCTCCCACCCGCGCCGGGGGCACCCCGGACCCCGTTAAAGTTGAAATGCAAGGCCATCTGCTCTCGGTCTTTTTGGCGTTTTGGGCTACTGCAATCTGCCGACGGGAGACCTTCGTCCTCCCTCTTGGTGGGGCGGATGTGGAGTGGCAAGTTTTTGTATGGGGATGGGGAGTGCTTTGATGATTGTTGGGATGAAAGAAGTTGTAAGCAAAAATTTGGTTTGTGGTCGTAGACCGCTTTTGACGTTTTGGGGAAACCCGATTTTTTTATTGAATTGCGGTCATTAGCCGCTTTTGTCGATTTGGTGAAAAGCGCTTTTGAAAATAAATGTCGTGTTTAATCCCGAGCAAATTACTTGACATTAAATTTCTATCCTGATATATTCATAGAGAATCATTGAAAGCGGGGGATACCTTATGAAAATTTCAACCCGAGGCCGATACGGTCTGCGCGCCTTGGTAGAACTGGCAACCTGCGGGCAAGATGCCTGTATGCCCCTTCGGACCATCGCCCTGCGCCATGGCATGTCGGAATATTATTTAGAGCAGTTGTTTGCTCCCCTAAAAAAAGCCGGCATCGTTCAAAGCATCCGAGGAGCCCAAGGCGGCTACAAGTTAAGCCGGGCGCCGGAGGATATTACTGCCGGAGATGTGATAAGAGTACTGGAAGGTACCCTTTCTCCGGTGGACTGTCTGGAAGATGAAAATTACGAATGTGCCGCTGCCAGCTGCGAAAACTGCAACACAAAATCCGTATGGGAAAAACTATACGCCGGTGTAAACGAAGTATTGGATACCATCCGGCTGGCGGATTTGATAGAACCGAATAAAACGTAAAGAGCCTTACAAAACCTAAACGGAAGAAGGTAGTCTTCTATGAATTTACAAAAGCCGTTTTTATATTTCGATAACGCAGCCACCACATCCCTTGACCCAAAAGCCCTGGAGGCGATGATGCCCTACCTGACAAATCAATACGGCAATCCGTCAGGGGTATACAGTTTTGCCAGGGCCGCCCGTAAAGGGATCGAACAAGCTCGGGAACAAGTCGCGGAGGCTATATCTGCCAAACCGGGAGAAATCTTTTTCACCGCCAGCGGCACCGAGGCCAATAACTGGGCTTTAAGCGGCGTGCGGTCGGCGTGGCGGCATAAAGGCAATCATATTATTACCACCTTGGTAGAGCATCACGCCGTTGACTATGTCTGTAAAGGATTAGCGAAGCAGGGAGCGGAAATCACATATCTTCCGGTCAATGCCGAGGGCTTTGTTTCGCCGGAAGATTTAAAAGCCGCGATACGGCCGGATACGATCCTCATTTCCATCATGTGGGCAAATAACGAGATAGGTACCATCCAGCCCATAGCCGAATTGGGGGCCATTGCCCGGGAAAACGGCATACTCTTTCATACGGACGCGGTTCAGGCAGTGGGGCATATTCCCGTGAATGTGCAGGATTTGTCCGTGGATCTGCTGACCATGTCGGCCCACAAATTTTGCGGGCCAAAGGGAGCGGGGGCACTGTATATCCGTAAAGGGACCAGGATTGATCCCTTCTTATACGGGGGTGCCCAAGAAAAAAACCGCAGGGCCGGTACAGAAAATGTAGCCGGTATTGTAGGGATGGGTGCGGCTTTAAGCCTGGCAATGGCCGATCGGGAAGGGGAGTACACACGGGTTTCCGAAATGAGGGACAATTTGATTCGGCGTATTGAAGAAGCGATTCCCAAGGTGACCTTAAACGGATCGCGAGGGCAAGATCGATTGCCCGGCAATGTAAATTTTTCGTTCGATTACATTGAGGGAGAATCCATGCTGCTGCTGCTGGATATGCATGGATGCTGTGCATCCAGCGGGTCTGCCTGTTCTTCCGCGTCGCTTGAGCCTTCTCATGTGCTGATGGCATTGGGGGTACCTCACGAAAAGGCCCATGGCTCTATACGCTTTTCTTTAGGAAAAAGCAACACAAACGAAGATATTGACAGGCTAATGGAGATTTTACCTAAAATAGTGAAGCAGCTAAGGGCTATGTCCCCTTTGGCGGAAGATGACGGAGATATATAAGAAGGAGATAATCATGGAATATAATGACAAAGTAATGGATCATTTTACCAGTCCGCGAAATGTAGGGACTATCGAAGATGCCAGCGGTGTAGGCACCGTGGGTAACGCCCAATGCGGCGATATCATGAAAGTCTACCTTAAAATTGAAGGAAATGTCATACAAGACGCCAAGTTTAAAACCTTTGGCTGCGGCGCGGCGGTGGCTACTTCAAGTATTGCCACAGAGATGATTATCGGAAAAACCGTTGAAGAGGCCTTGAAGGTTACGAATAAGGCTGTACTGGAAGCTTTAGGCGGGCTGCCTCCCGCAAAAGTTCACTGTTCATGTCTTGCGGAAGAAGCGGTACAGGCGGCTTTGTGGGATTATGCTAAAAAGAATAATCTGACGATCGAAGGGCTGGAGGAGCCTAAGGAATCTCATCACTAAGCGTATAAAGCGAATAATAAAGGGAATAAAAAAGTCCTCGCCATCCGGTATTTGAGAGATGGCGGGGACTTTTTTTGTAAAGCTATCTATTGCTTTATACTAATCCGCGTTTAAAATCCTACCTGTCTATCGGTCAGAACGCTCCGTGCAGTGGCGCGGAGCAAGGTCGCAAGCTCCCGCGCTAAACGTGTGCCACTGGCACACAGCGCCCTCTGCCAGGAAGGTTTTAAATGCGGATTAGTATCCGCCTAACAGAGAGGGGTTAGGTTATGGCTGTAAGTGAGTGAGATGAGCCGGGAAGGATAGGATCTGAGTCCAGGATTCCAACCCGTTAATGTCAATGTCAAACTCATGCTCGAGTGCTGCTTCCATGATTTGATAAAATGCCCAATGTGCGGGGGTGATATCCGAAAATACCAGGATTCCGCCGAGTTGGTAGTCAATGGATTCGGGATTTGGGATTCTTTCTAATACACGGTTGATTAATGTGACGGCTTCAGCTCTGCTGGTTGCGTTGTCGGGACGGAAGGTACCGTCTCCGTATCCGCTGATCCAGCCTCTGTTGTGTGCGTTGTTGATGAAGATAAAAGCCCAGTGGGTACTATCCACATCTGTAAAATGGCTGGTGCCGCTGGTATCTAAGTCGAAAAATTTGGACATTACCGTTGCCAATTCCGCTCTGGTAATATGATTATTGGGGCGGAAGGTGCCGTCGGGATAGCCGGAAAGGATACTGCGGCTGGCCAAATAGTTGACGGCTTGTGCATACCATTTGGTAGCGTCTACATCGCTAAAACGGGTGTCTTGCGGTAAATGTTTAAATTCGCTATTGATGAGACGGAATAACATCATGGCAATTTCTGCCCGTGTAACCGGTTGATCAGGCCCGACACTGCCGTCGGGATAGCCGCTGATATACGCAATGTGTTCGGCTATAAACGGATTTTCGGCAAGCTCTGCAAGTACGACTTCCATTACGTCTAAGAGGAGAGGTGCATCGTCAGTATGGCCGGGTGCAAGGCTGATATGGCCGCCGGGGACACGTCCGGTACTACCGCTGCCCGAGATGCGAGGGCCGCCGTTGGTGCCTGGGGTTCCGTTGCCGGCGCCGCCGCCGCCGGGAACACTGCCGCCCGGGGTTCCAACGCCGGGAGTGCCGGTGTCCGTTTGAGGTGTCCATTGGGCTGTAAATATGATTGATCCGGTAACCGTGTGATTGGCAACTTGCTGCAAGGTCAGGTTTGGCGTGCCGGTTACTTGTCCGTTGTAGCGCCATCCGTTAAAGTTGTGATCGGCGCGGAGCGGAGCGGGTACATTGGCTAAACCGATATCATCGTAAGGGTAAACGTCCAGTACTATATTGGTTGTAGAGCCGTTTACATGACCACCGTTTAGGTTAAATGTGACCGTCACCGTAGACATAATGTCCACAACCGGTGTCCACTGGGCGGTAAATATAATCGGTTCGAGTACAATGTGATTGGCTACTTCAACTTCGGTTAGGTTTGGTGTGTCTGCTGCCTGACCGCTGTAACGCCATCCGGCAAAGGTGTAGTCGTCGAGGGACGGAGCAGGTACATTGGCCGGGCCGACGGTGTTGTACTGAGGGATGTCGTGAGTTATATTGGCCGCTGAGCCGTTTACATGACCGCCGTTAAGATCAAATGTCACCGTAAATGTATAGATATTTGGGATGGTCGGTGTCCACTGAGCGATAAATGTGATCGGTTCGGTCACAATATGGTTGGCTACATCGTCGCTGGTCAGATTTGGTGTACCGGTTGCCTGACCATCGTAGCGCCATCCGTCAAAATCGTAGTCGACGCGAATTGGAGCAGGTACATTAGGTGCATATACAATATTATATTGGATGATTTCGTGTACGATATCCCCAGGTAAACCATTCACCAAGCCGCCATTTAAGTCAAATGTGACTTCGTGCATTATAGGCACCCATTGAGCGATAAACGTGATTGCTTCGGTCACAACATGGTTAGCTACATCGCCATCGGTTAGGTTTGGAGAAAGCGCTGCCTGACCATCGTAGCGCCATCCGGCAAAAAGATAGTTGGGATGGACCGGAGCGGGCACATTGTACGTACCAATGAATGTGTATCGCTGGACCTCGAGCATAACATCTGCCGTAGAACCGCCTATATTACCGCCGTTTAGATTAAATGTCACTGTATAGGTATGAGGGATCCACAGGGCGTTAAATGTGACCGGCCCGACAACGATGTGGTCTGCAACTTCTTGGTCAGTCAATATGGTGTGATCATCCCGCTGCCATCCGGCAAAGATATAGTTGAAGCGCACCGGTTCGGGTACATTTTCCATACCGACCATATCATACTGGTAAATTTCATGTACGATACTTGTCGTGGAACCATGTACCTCACCGCCGTTTAGGTTAAATGTTACCGGAAATTCTGGTATGACAGGGGTCCACTGAGCAGTAAATGTGATGGGTTCCGCAACAATATGAAGTCCTATATCGACGTGATTTAGGTTTGGTGTATGATCTGCCTGGTTTTCGTAACGCCATCCCATAAAGTTATAGCCGACGCGAACCGGTTGATATATATTGTATATCGTTTGTCCGATCATGCTGTATGGGATAAATTCGTGGACAATATCGTCTGTAGAACCATCTACGATGCCGCCGTTAAGATCAAACCTGACTTCGTGCATATCAGGCTCCGGCCATTCTAACTCAATGACTATTTCCGCAATTCGGGTCGTCGGGCAAAAGTCGAAATCGAAAAGGGATACGCTTCCCGGCACAAAATCATTTGCTGATGCGGTGATATATCCTGAGGTTGGCGCGGGAAAGGTAAGGTTCCAAAAACTGCCGTCAAAAGAGACGTACATACCGTCAAACTCCACATGTGCATCAGAGATTTGATTGCCGTCTTGATCGACTACGTTGATCTGAAGCGTATAGACGGGCCAAGGCTCCCAACGGGGATATAAACGCAGCGATGTCCATATGGAATCAGGCCATGTGACCTCATAAATACTTGTGTTTCCTGTTACATGGAGTCCGTCGGCTGTTTCCCATCCTACAAAGGTGTAGCCTTCCCGTTCCGGCATAATGAGCGGTTCAACTCCATTTTCTCGCAAGACACAAACGCCGTTTAAGACTCCGTCGTTCCAGTCCAGCACTTGGCTGAAGTTGGTTTGTCTTGCGCCTATGATAGAGCCGGGATCAGTATCTACCATAACAAGAAATCGGTTGGCGACTACATGACTGCCCGGCGTATGATACGGGCCAAAAACGAAGGTTACTTCGCGGGTTGGATACCAGCGGGCAAATACATGGAGGGGCTCGAAGCCGTGAGGCACCTCTGTCTCCCGTGTTATACGTCCTTCTGAAGACCAGAGTGCATCAGCAGCATCCAATGAATCGTACCAGCCGCCAAATATTTCATGATCCACGGTTCTTTGGCCAACCAGCCAATGGTAGTTATTATTAGTAACGATGCCGGTGCCTTCTGCTGCTCTCAAAAGACCATCACGCAGGTAAGTGGTTAATTCTGACCGCATGGGAACCTGGCCATAATCTTGGATCACTTGGGCAAATGCGCTGCCCCATCCCATCTGTACATTGTGGAATATTGCTGTAGACGCAGTACGGGGATAAGTCCAAGGTGGCATAGGACCCGGCATCGGGTAGGGGCCTTCAAGGAATATCCTGCGATTGGATATATCATTGGGAGGTGCTACCCTATTCGCATGAAACATTACGGTACGCCCTGAAGGTTCCCACAGTGGGGAAATTGAACCGGATTCGTCAGTAATATATGAGTCTTCAAAGTAATCATCTTCATTGATAAGGTACTCATCGTTTAACTCATCATCCGGTGTTTGGCCGGATGTTTCGTCATCCGCATGAGATGAGTCACCGTTAAAATTTGTGTCATCATCAGAGGGATTTTCACCAGGTACGCTGTCGTCATCGACAGAAAATGTTTCGTCTAATATCGCGTTATCATCGGCAATTTCAGTATCGTCGTCCCCATTGTTCAAAACATAAGCTCCTTGTGGTGACAGTATGGTTTCTATAAATTCATTTGCAGTTACGGTAAAAAACTGGAACGGTATGATTGATACCATGAGTAAAACTACTAATGCAATTGATACAACTTTCTTGTACATTGGCATCTTCCTCCTTATAAATAATTGAGTAATATTCAAATGCAGACACTGTAAAAAAGCATCACATTTGATAATGGGCAAGTTATTCCAGAAGCTTAGCTCCTGTGAATAAATTATAATTCATTTGAGATTTCGCTTTAATGTCCAATATAGTTTTTTAGAAGTCAAAAAAATCGCTTTTATGAATCGCAAAATACACCCCAAAAACTTCATATAAAATAGTATGAGCCAAAAAAGGGACGGTCATGCCAGACATTTACTTCAATATTATTCGTGATCTATTCCTCTGATCTGTTCCTCAGAACGGTTCTTTGTGTTGCTTGCAAAATCCAAAGGGCAGTGTTATACTTTCTGCAAGAAAAATGGCAATATTATCGGGTTTGTGGGGTTTTTTTGGAGCGTTTAAGGTGATCTCAATTTTAATGGCAACATACAATGGCGAGAAATATGTAAAAGAGCAAATAGAATCCCTGCTATCCCAGACTTTTTGTAATTTTACCCTTTGGGTCAGCGATGATGTTTCGACGGATGGTACATGGGATATTCTCCAAGCCTATGCCCGGCAGTACCCCCAAAAGATTAAAATATCCAGGCGAGAAAAAAACTCCGGTGATTCCCGGTACAATTTTTTGGGTCTGATGGTCAAAATCAAAGACAACTATGTCATGTTATGTGACCAAGACGACGTATGGCTGCCCGACAAAATAGAAAAAACCTTGGCTAAAATGAAGGCAATGGAGGGGCAGTATCCCGATATGCCTATTTTAGTACGTACAGACGCCAAAATTGTGGATCAGGGGTTACGGGTAGTATACCCTTCCTATAAACAAGTGATGCACTCTAATTTCGACCGGACAGATTTTTGCCAGGTGCTTATCCAAAATACATTTGCGGGATGTACGGCCATGTATAATCGCAGATTGGCAGATTTGATCGACCAAAAGCCGGATTACTGCGTAATGCATGATTGGTGGCTTGAGCTGATCGCCGCAGCCTTTGGGAAGTTAGGCTATATAGACGAGCCGACGATGCTTTATCGGCAACACGGCATCAATGTAATCGGGGTTAAAGATGTGCGGAAATTATCATATAAACTGAGTTGTTTAATCCATAATGACCGGATAAAAAAAGCGATACGAAACACCTATGACCAAGCCAAAAACTTTTTGCAAATATATGAGGATCGTATGACAGAGACTCAAAAAGATATAGCACGGCGATACTGCGAGATACCGGCCAAAGGGAAATTAGCCCGTTGGCGGACCATATGGGCCCTTGGGGCATATAAAAATGGATTAAGCAGAAATATCGCGTATTTTTTATTTGTGTAGGAGAGGTGATCATTTGAAAGGAATAATATTAGCGGGAGGCGCCGGAACCAGGCTGTACCCATCCACTTTGTCTATATCCAAACAAATCCTGCCTATTTATGATAAGCCAATGATCTATTATCCCATATCCACTTTAATGTTAGCGGGTATCAGGGAGATTTTGATTATATCTACACCGCGGGATATCAGTCAGTTTGAAGCGCTGCTGGGCAGCGGAGCCCAGTTTGGCGTGGATTTTTTCTATGCGATACAAGATCAGCCGCGAGGCCTTGCCGATGCTTTTATCGTCGGCCAAAAATTTATCGGAAAAGAAAAGGTTTGCCTGGTATTAGGCGACAATATTTTTTACGGCCAAAACTTTGTGGGAACATTAGAAACCGCCGCTAAACGAAAAGAAGGTGCCACTATTTTTGGCTACCATGTAAGTAATCCCAAGGAATTGGGGGTAGTGGAGTTTGATGCTCACGGCAATGTGCTTTCCATAGAAGAAAAACCGGAAAACCCCAAGTCCAACTATGGTGTGCCGGGCCTTTATTTTTATGATAATCAGGTCATTGAGATAGCCAAAAATGTAAAGCCGTCGGCTCGCGGTGAAATTGAGATCACGGCGGTAAACAACGAATACCTGCGACTGGGAAAATTAAAAGTAGAGTTGTTTGGCAGAGGCATGGCTTGGCTGGACACAGGCACGCACAGCGCGCTGTTAAACGCATCGGTATTTGTTGAGACAATCCAAAGCAGGCAGGGCTTGTATGTATCTTGCTTAGAGGAGATTGCCTATAGGCGGGGATATATTTCAAAAGAAACCCTGCTGGCGCAAGCAGAAAAAATGAAAACTACCGACTACGGTAGGTATTTGTATAAGATTGCGGGTGACTAAAATGCAAGTAATTGAAACAAAACTGTCAGGGTTATATATCTTAGAGCCTGCTGTATTTAAAGATGACCGAGGCTGGTTTATGGAATCGTGGTCGGTTGCCAAAATGGAAGAAAAGGGTTTTGATTATCAGTTTGTACAGGATAATCAGTCTTTTTCTGTAAATAAAGGTGTGCTGAGAGGCATTCATTTCCAAAACGGCGATGCTGCCCAAGCCAAATTGGTGCGATGCACCAGAGGTGCGTTGTTGGATGTGGCTGTGGATTTGCGCAAAGGGTCGCCTACTTATAAGCAATGGGTAGCTATTGAGCTTTCTGCAGAAAACAAGCGCCAGGTACTGGTGCCGAGAGGGTTTGGCCATGGGTTTTTGACATTGACAGACAATGTGGAGTTTTTATATAAGGTGGACAATGTGTATGATGCCAAAGCAGACCGGTCAATCCGTTGGAATGACCCGGAGCTGGCTATAGACTGGGGCATTAAAAATCCAATCCTAAAAGAAAAAGACGCAGAAGCGCCGTTTTTAAAAGACAGTGACTGTAATTTTGTATGGAGTGACTAAATGTGAAGGAAGACACTTCACACCGGACCCATGGAGGCAAAGATGAAGATACTGGTAACAGGAGGCGCAGGATTTATAGGCGGGAACTTTATATATCATATGCTGGACAAATATCCCGACTATCAAATGATTTGTATGGATGCCCTTACTTACGCGGGAAATATGGAAACATTGGCTGGGGCATTGAAAAATCCCCGGTTTACTTTTGTAAAAGGGGATATTGCGGATAGAGAAGCTGTATTTGCTTTATTCGCGAAATACAAACCCGATAAAGTGGTCAATTTTGCGGCAGAAAGCCATGTGGACCGTTCCATTACTGATCCCGGCGTGTTTTTGCGAACCAATGTCCAAGGTACGGGGGCTTTGATGGATGCCTGCCGCGAATATGATACAAGTTGGTTTCATCAGGTGTCTACCGACGAAGTCTACGGGGACTTGCCGCTGGATCGGCCTGATTTATTTTTTACGGAAGAGACCCCTATCCATGCGTCAAGTCCGTATTCCGCTTCTAAAGCCGGGGCCGATTTATTGGTGCTGGCCTATTATCGTACCTTTGGTTTGCCGGTGACGGTGTCGAGATGTTCCAATAATTACGGTCCATATCATTTTCCCGAAAAATTAATACCCCTTATGCTGACCAACGCCTTGCAGGACAAGCCTTTGCCTGTGTACGGAAAAGGCGAAAATGTAAGAGACTGGCTATATGTGGCCGATCATTGTCAGGCGATTGATTTAATTATCCACAAGGGCCGTTTTGGCGAGGTTTACAATATAGGCGGCCATAACGAGCGGACTAACTTAGAGGTTGTGGAAACGATCTTACGTGAGCTTGGCAAACCGGAAAGCTTAATCCAATTTGTAACGGACAGGCCGGGCCATGATCTGCGATACGCCATTGACCCCGCCAAAATTAATAAAGAATTAGGCTGGCTCCCGGCAACATCCTTTGATGAAGGGATAAAGCTGACTATCCGGTGGTATTTAGATAACAAAGCGTGGTGGCAAAATGTGTTGGCCAGATAAATTTTAGTCAGATAAAATTTAGATAGATAAAGCGGAGAGTAACAATGTCTGAAAAAATATTGGTAACCGGCGCAAAAGGACAACTTGGCGCGGATATTATTAAAGTGTTGTCTCATCGGGGCATAGCCCACAAAGGCGTTGATCTGGATGATTTTGATATTACGGATAGAGAAGCGGTGTTTGAGGCCATACAAAACTACCGGCCGGATGCAGTGATCCACTGTGCCGCTTATACGGCTGTAGACAAGGCGGAAGACGAGCCGGAGCGCTGCCGGCTTATCAATGAAGAAGGCACTAAAAATATCGCACTGGCCTGTAAAAAAGCCGGTGCTAAAATGATATATATCAGCACCGAATATGTATTTGCGGGAGACGGAGAAGCCTTCCACACACCCAATGATCCGACGGCCCCCCTCAGTGTTTATGGTATATCAAAAGCGGCGGGCGAAAAAGCGGTTTTAGAAATCCTCGATCAAGCCTTTATCGTACGTATTTCCGGTGCCTTTGGCGTAAGCGGCAGCAATTTTGTAAAAACCATGCTGAGACTGGGAAAAGAACGGGACCGGATCAATGTGGTATGTGATCAAATAGGCTCCCCCACTTATACGGCGGATTTGGCGCCCTTATTGTGTGATATGGCGGCAACCGAAAAATATGGCATATATCATGCAACCAACGAGGACATATGTTCCTGGGCAGAGTTTGCCCGGGAGATTTTTAGGCTGGCAGGTTTAGATGTGAAGGTTAATCCCATACTGGCCAGTGAGTATCCGGCAAAAGCAAAGCGTCCGTACAACTCTCGGCTGGATAAAGGATGCTTGGATGAAGCCGGTTTTAAGCGGTTGCCAACCTGGCAAGACGGGCTCAGGCGATATTTGGAGGATGAGATTTTTGAATAACGATTTTGATCAGATAATGGGAGAGATAAATCATATCCTAGGGCATGAAACCTATACTGCCGAGTCTCTGCTGTCCCTGTATAAAAAAGCCTATGTCAGGCTGACGAAGGACTTTTCTCATTATGCCGCTTATTTAATCGCGCTAAAGGCCATTAATATTATCGTCAGCGAAAATGAGAAAAAATTACGAAAGACAAAAATAGCTAACCGGCCTATGGGTTTAATTGTGGATCCCGCCAACGGCTGCCTACTTAATTGTCCCGGATGTGTCCATACTTTATCAAAAAACAATCCCTTTGACTGGCCAAATGGGATACTCCCTAAAGAAACATTTGAAAAATTCCTTGATATTTACGGGCCTTACGCCTGCAGTGCATATTTGTATAACTATGGCGAGCCCTTTTTACATCCTAAAATGCCTGAGTTAATTAGAACCGCAAAAAACTATTTGATGGGCGCATCCATTTCCAGTAATTTGGCTTCAAAACAATTAGATTGCAGAGAAATTGTTTTATCCGGGCTTGATTATTTACTCGTATCTTTAGATGGTGTTTCACAGGATGTATACTCTACATTCAGGCGAAATGGGGATGTTGAGACGGTTTTTAACAATCTCCGGTCGTTAATTGCTTTCAAAAAGGAGACGGGAAGCCATCGTCCGTGGATTGCCTGGCGGTATCTGGTGTTTGAACATAATTATTGTGAGATTGACGCCGCAAAGGAAATCGCTACTTCTATAGGCGTTGATGAGTTGCTGTTGGCAAATCCATGGTCAGTTGCGTACGACGACCCCTCAATCGTAGTAAAGGAAGATTATAAGGCCGAGCGGCTTGCTTTTAGCCCCTGGCGTTCGTTTTTTGCGGAAGATGTGTCGGCACTGCCCGCGATAAGCGAAAATCAGTTGGATTTTACTTTGTTTGAAAATATCATTCCAACACCGGTCCAAAAAGGGAAGGACGTGCCGGCATCGGCTTGTAATTTCTTATACAGCTCAATCACGATGGATGCCAATTGCCGCATACTGCCCTGTTGTGCGCCGCCATCTACGGGAGTAAATTTGGTTTATGATACCTTTACCGGTAACAATTACAGCTGGAACAATGAAACCTTTGTAAATGTGCGGACAAATGCTTTTTCACAAGCGGGCAAACCGGAAGGGATCGATACCCCACATTGTTACAAATGTCTGGCCGGAAAATCTGCAGGTCTATTTGATACCCCAAGCAATGGTTTCAATTATTTTGCACAGATGGGTCATGCGGGAATAAGGAACTTTGCGGATATATTAAAAACAGAGGCATAAGCCATATGTGCAGATTACAATAGCGTTAGCAGACCGGGACGGATGTGTCAATTTGAAAATAACTGAGCAACACTGTTATATATGCGGAGCAGAAAAAGATTTTGTCAGCGAAGATCATGTTGTCTTACTGCGTGAATCTACTTGCCGCGGATGCAACATTTCTTTGCGCAGCAACAGTATTGTAAAAATGATTTGCAAGTTCTATTCCGATAGGGCCCAGGCCTTTGCCCCAGATGATCTGGCGGATATGCATATTTTAAATTGCTGCCCTTACGGCAGTTTACATGATCTTCTTTCCACACTGCCTCATTATCGGTGCAGTGAGTATTTCCCCAATATTGTATCGGGTAAAAGATCAGAAAACGGCGTACTATGCGTTGATTTACAAAATATACCCTTTGACGATAATCTATTTGATTTGATCATTACGGAAGATGTGTTGGAACATGTACCGGACCCACGCAGGGCATTTTCAGAAATTGATCGTGTACTAAAAAACGGAGGACGGCACATATTTACGGTGCCGGTCAAAGAGCTTGGGCCAACCCGCAGCAGGGACAATATGCCTCCAATCTATCATCCGGCACCATATACGGAAAAAGGGTCCCTGGTGACTCACGAGTATGGGTTAGATATATGTGATATTGCCGATGCAGTCGATACAAAAACCGAATATGAAATAACAAACCGCTTCCATAAACCGGAAGATACCACAGACCTAATCAGAGATTACGACGAATATTATACAGGCAGAGCCTTTGAAGCGGAATATGCGCCAGCCTTTTATAAATATAATGTGATTTGCTTTGTAAGTACAAAAGTAAACGAAACCTCAAGGAGGATTTCTATGGAACGCTATGTACCGGACGGAAAACATGATTATATGAGTATGGAACATAAGCAAAGGTATCAATTTGTAAAATCCTTTGCCCATGGTAAAAATATATTGGATGCAGCTTGCGGAGACGGCTACGGCACTTATACCATGTCTAAATCTGCAGATTTTGTGACGGGCATTGATATTTCTCCCGAAGCGGTGGAAGTGGCGAAAGAAAAATATATCGCGGATAATATTGCGTTCCAAGTCTGTGATGTGGATAAGCTGGACTTTGAAAATGGATGCTTTGATATGGTGGTTTCTTTTGAAACCATAGAACATGTTGACGAAAAAAAGCAAAACGCATTTATCAGAGAAGTTCGCCGGGTGTTGAAACCGGACGGCGTATTGGTTATATCCACCCCAAATAAAAAAATATCAGAAGAGCGTAATGTAGAAAACGAATATCATATAAAAGAATTTTATAAGCACGAATTTATCGAATTGCTGAGAAACGAGTTTGATAATATAGAGGTCTACAGCCAATATTACGGGGACGCATTGTTTTTGCACAAAGATGACGAAAAAACAGTGCCCGTGATGTTAGACCGCACATTAAACGAAGGATTAAAAGAAGAGTATTTTATAGTATTTGCCTCCCAAAAGAAGCTTCCCGAGTATTTGAATCCGCCGGTATATGTATCGGAGAGAGATTTTCACTACGAAATCATTAAATTATACGAAACATACATGGATACAAAGCAAGAAGGCGAAGACTTAAAAATTAATGTTAAAAATTTGCAAAGCAGCCTTGAAAGGTCCCAAGATAATAGTACAAGACTGCAAAATGATGTTGTAAAACTGCAGGCAAATATTGGATTTAAAGATAAGGAAATCGCCCATTTACATGATAATATTAAGGTATGGAACGAAGCAACAGATCAATTGACTTTGGCCCTAAGCGAAAAATCAGACGAACTTTCTCTTGAAATAGCAAGACATCATGAAGAAAAATTAGGATTACTCGACGTAATACAAGACAAGGAAGTTGAGATTAAAAATAAGACCGGTCATGTAGATCAGCTTATACTGTCCGAGAGACAGTTAAGCAGAGAAATTGCCGATATAAGAAATTCGAGAGCGTGGAAGGTAGCGCATCGGCTGTCGTCGGTGGTTCGTAAGCTGGTGCCGATGCATAGTAAAAGGCGTTTTGTGGCCAAGCTGACTGTGCGGTTTGTTCGGCATCCCTTTCGGTTTATTTCAAAGCTGACCCCCCGGCGGCTCCATTCTTTTTTTCGTGTGCTAAAACATGAGGGGACCATAGGGGTATCCAACCGTGTGGACATGCATATGCAGAGCAGGGATATTGAGCCGGTGGCATTGCTGGTAACCGAAGTAAGCCAAACCTCGGCTAAGTCTATTCAAGATTATGAAAAATTAGCCTTCAAAAAAAGCGCAAATCCGGTGGTTTCCATCGTTATACCTGTTTACAATGCCTTTGAGTACACATATAACTGCCTTAAATCAATTTTAGCCCATAGTGGTGATGGGGTAGAGTATGAAGTGATTGTAGCCAATGACTGTTCGACGGATCTAACCACAGAGATGGATAAAATCGTAGAAAATATAACCATCGTAACCCCGCCCGAAAATTTGCGCTTTGTAAAAAATTGCAATCATGCGGCAAAATCCGCCCGGGGCAAATATGTATTCTTTTTAAATAATGACACCCAGGTACAGGACAATTGGCTGGAGCCTTTGGTGCGCTTGATTGAAAGCAACGAGCAGATCGGCGCGGTAGGGTCTAAATTGGTGTTTGAAAACGGCTTGCTTCAAGAAGCCGGAGGGATATTTTGGAAGGATGGTTCGGCCTGGAATTATGGCAGACTTGGGGATCCGGCGATGCCGGAATATAACTATGTCAAGGAAGTCGATTACATTTCCGGTGCGGCTTTGATGGTACGGAAGAGTATTTGGGATAAGCTGGATGGATTTGATGAGCGGTTTGCACCGGCTTATTGCGAAGATGCCGATTTATGTTTTTCTGTAAGGGATTTAGGCTATAAGGTGTTGTATCAGCCGGAGTCGGTTATTGTGCATTTTGAAGGAATATCCCATGGTACAGATTTGTCGGAAGGGATAAAGCAGCATCAAAGTATAAATCTAAAAAAACTTTACGAGAAGTGGCAAAGGGTTCTTGAAAAAGAGCATTTTCCCAATGGGGAATCTGTTTTTCTTGCCAGGGATAGAAGTGCGGGCAAAAAGACTCTCCTATTAATAGATCACTATGTCCCCCATATTGATAAAGACGCAGGGTCCAGATCAATTTTTCAATATTTGAAGATGTTTACCGGATTAGGTTTTAATATTAAATTCATTGGGGATAACTTTTATAAGCATGAGCCATACACAAGTATTTTAGAACAAATGGGCATTGAGGTTTTGTACGGCGCAGATTATGCGAATAACTGGGCGGCCTGGCTTGAAACCAATGGACCATTTATTGATTATGTGTATCTGTATAGGCCTCATATATCCACTAAGTACATTGCTAAGGTAAGGCAGTGCTGCACTAAAGCAAAAATACTCTATAATGGGGTTGATTTGCATTTCTTACGGGAAAAAAGAGCGTATGAACTCACGGGAGATAAAACTTTATTAGCCGAATCAAAAAAATGGCAAAAAATTGAGATGGATCTCATGAAAGAAGTTGATGTTGCTTATTACTTGTCCCAAATTGAAGTTGATGAAATAAAGAAAGCAGATAATACCATTAATGCAAAAGCAATCACTGCATTTATTTTTGAAAAACCGATGACCCAAAAACGAGATTTTAACAATACAAAGGATATCATGTTTGTTGCGGGATTTGTGCATCAACCGAATATTGATGGGGTTTTATGGTATGCTCAAGAGATATTACCGATTATTCTTCAGCATAGGCCGGACATAAAAACCTATGTTATAGGTTCAAACGCACCGGAATCCGTTTTAAAACTGGCATCGGATAATCTGATTATGACCGGCTTTGTAACAGACGAACAGCTGGCCGGTTATTATAGAAATTGCCGCATTTCGGTGGCGCCTCTGCGCTATGGGGCAGGCATAAAAGGAAAAGTAGTGGAAGCGATGTCTAATCGTATGCCTGTTGTGACCACAAGTATAGGGGCCGAAGGTATCCACGATGCGAGTAAATGCTTATTTATCAAAGACAACGCTCAAGAGTATGCAAATGAAATCTTAAGGGTATACGATGATATAGATCTCCTTTCCGCAATATCTGATAAGCAGGCCCAAGTGATTTCAAAATATTATAGCGTAGATGCGGCTATAAAAACCATAAAGGATGATTTCGGGTTATAGGGCTTAGCTGGGTTAAAGTCTATAGTATTTAGGATAGTATCTCGGGTAGTGTTTAGGAGGGCATGTATGAAAACCACAGCAGTGATCATGGCCGGGGGAAAAGGAGAACGTTTTTGGCCTAAAAGCCGCAGCCATTTACCCAAGCAATTTTTATCTTTAACCGGAAACGATCAAACCATGATTCAGCTTTCGGTACGGCGTTTACTTCCAATGCTGGATTACAAAGATATATTTATTGTAACCAATAGAGATCATGTAGAATTGGTAAAAACACAATTGCCGGAAATTCCTTTGGAAAATATCCTGACCGAACCCAGCGCGCGCAATACAGCGCCTTGTATTGGATTTGCGGCGGCGGTTATCGCCCGTAAATTTGAAGACTCCGTGATGATGGTTTTATCTTCGGATCATTTAGTGAGATCCGAAGAGTTATATATTGATACGATGACCCAAGCCATAGAAATAGCCAAGGATGGAGATAAGCTGGTTACCATAGGCATAACGCCCACTTATCCGGAAACAGGTTATGGTTATATTAACTTCGGAAGAGACGAGGACGAATCACGGCATCGGGGAGTATATATCGTAAAGCGTTTTGTTGAGAAGCCCAGTGTTGACAAAGCCAAAGAATACTTGGCCTCGGGCCAGTATTTATGGAATAGCGGTATGTTTGTCTGGAAAACGTCAACCATTTTACAAAAGTTTAAGGAACTGCTGCCGGATACCTACAATGGCGTGATGGAAATAGGACAGGCCTTTGGTACACCGGCCTACGAGCAAGTGCTTGAAAAATGCTACGCCAATTTTAAATCCGAATCCATTGATTACGGCATTATGGAGCGGGCGGCGCCTATTTACACAATACCCGGCAATTTTGGGTGGGACGATGTGGGAAATTGGCCGGCTGTAGCACGGGTCAATAAGACCAACGAAAGCGGAAACATGGTGCGAGGCGATGTAGTCACCATTGATACTCAGGATTCTATTATCATAGGCGGAAAAAGGCTGATTGCCGCAGTAGGGCTGGATAATATAGTCGTTGTGGATACCGATGACGCCATATTGATATGCGCAAAAGACGCTACCCAGGATGTAAAAAAAGTGATAGAGAATTTGAAAATCTGTAATCGTAGCGAATTGATTTAGGTATAACAAGTTTATTGGAGGGATTGTTATGAAAAACGCATTAATTACCGGCATTACAGGTCAAGACGGATCGTATCTTGCAGAACTGCTTTTAGAAAAAGGCTATAAAGTGTATGGTGCCGTCCGCCGCAAAAGCGCGGCGAGTTACGGAAATGCATCGCACCTGGAAGGTAAAGTAAATTTTATTTACGCGGATTTAACAGATATAGCCTCTTTGGTAGCGGCTATGAAAACTTCTCAAGCGGATGAAGTATATAATCTGGCGGCTCAGTCCTTTGTGGCAACCAGTTGGGAGCAGCCGTTGCTTACCACCGAAATTAATGCGGTTGGTGTTACCAATATTTTGGAAGCGATACGCATCGTAAACCCAAAAGCCCGTTTTTATCAAGCATCCACATCTGAGATGTTTGGGTTGGTGCAAGAAGTTCCACAAACGGAAAAAACCCCGTTTTATCCCCGTAGTCCTTATGGGGTAGCAAAGCTATACGGGCATTGGATTACTAAAAACTACAGAGAGAGCTTTGGCCTATATGCTTGTTCGGGGATTCTTTTTAATCATGAAAGTGAGCGGCGGGGAAAAGAGTTTGTGACACGGAAGATATCCCACGCCGTTGCTAAAATTAAATGTGGCTTACAGGATTGTGTTGAGCTTGGCAACTTAGAAGCCAAAAGAGACTGGGGTCATGCTAAAGATTATGTAAAAGCTATGTGGTTAATGTTACAGCAAGAGTCGGCTGACGATTATGTGATTGCCAGCAACGAAACCCATACTGTGCGTGAGTTTGTGGAGCTAGCCTTTGGTCATGCAGGCATAAACATAAAATGGCAGGGTCAAGGGGTCGATGAAATTGGAACCTGTGAAAAAACAGGTAAGACGGTTGTAAAAATCAACCCACAATTTTACAGACCTGCGGAAGTGGAGCTATTACTCGGGAACCCGGCTAAAGCAGATGACAAGCTAGGCTGGGTGAGAGAAATTAGCTTTACGGAACTGGTTAAACGGATGGTCACCCATGATCTGGCTTTAATTGAGAAGGAATTATAGAAAAAACAATGATTTGCATAAAGTTGAACGATATAGGTAAAAAAGGATGATAAAATGATGACTGGTGAAGAATATTTACAGGTTGCTGGGTTAACTTTTGTTAAGCTTAATTCGGTCCAGGAGGTGCTTGATTATATCAGCTCGTCTCCATTTAAAGAAATACAGAGTTCCACCTTTGAGTTACTTAGCCATAACTCGAAGGAAGATAGATTATTAAATGCATACTGTCATTATTGTGACGAAGAATCAGAAGTTATCTATAAGAGTATGCCTGATTACAGTGCAAGAGAGGGCTTTATTTGTGCCAAATGCCAGCTTAACGCCAGGCTGCGTATGATGAGTCATTTGATAAAAAAATATGCAAAAGACGGTGCAAATATTTATATGCACGAGCAGGTCACCGGTTTTTATCACCGTATGCAAGACGTACTGCCAAACTGCCATTTTGTTGGAAGCGAGTATTTTGGCGATGATAAAAAAAGTGGTGAGGTATATGACGGTCTGCGTCATGAGGATGTAACCAATTTGAGCTTTGAAGATGAAACATTTGATATCATCGTTTCCCAAGATGTTTTCGAGCATGTTTTGGGAGACGGCGGAGCCGCCTTCAAAGAATGTTACAGAGTCTTAAAGAAAAATGGTGTTTTATTATTTACCATACCCTTCCATTATGGCAACGAAACCACTGTGGAAAGAGCGAAGCTAGAAAATGGGAATATAACCATGCTACAGCCGCCGGTATATCATGGTAACCCCGTATCGGAAGAAGGGGCTTTGGTGGTTAATGATTTCGGATGGGATATAACCAAGGTAATCCATGAAGCCGGGTTTACGGACTATGGAGCTTATTTTTATTATGGTAAAGATTATGGCTATATGGGTATACCAAATAACTTATGGATCATTAAAAAAACTTAAGTAAATAGTGTGTTGCTTGTAATCTTTGGCCTGAGGGGAGTAAAAATGTTTATATGGGTTGCGTATCCGGATATGGGTGGATGGACTTTTGATTATTCTTTATACAACGCAAAAAAAAATGGTGGAATAGTAATATCACAACAAGCCGGCATAGATCGGTTGAAGAGCAAGATAGAAAGATTTACGCCAACTTATCTGGAAGATTGGTATGAAGTTCCGGATGCATCGTATTTAGCTGAAACAAAATATTATATTGTTCCGGAAGATTTGGAACAGGATATAATTTCTGAGTATGGCCCTGATCATTATGTAATGATGCAATGTGTACATGAATCCATGGTGGATTGGTTTTGTAAGACTATTGAGGAAATTGCTGATTTCTGTACTATCGAAGGATTTATTTCATTTAGCCCCTTTCCCTCATTGAGAGTGGCAGCTCAAAAATATAATATCCCGGTTATTTATTGGGATATAGCGCCACTGAGATACCCTGTATATAAAAGCTTAGCTTATTTTGATTGCAAATCAACACAATTTGGAGAAAATGAGGCAGCAGATCGATACAAAGAATTTACTAAAATGTTAGATGCAGATGATTCTTTTGAAAACTATATTTTTTCCTCCAAAGAGCTATTAAGTTTATTTCTGGCAGATAAACACTTGTACAAATTAAAATATTATGATCAAGAACCTATTTATGAGTGGGGTGTTGCGCCTTCGGAGGGTTTTGGTTATCAACGAAACTTTTTGAAGAAGGTCGTCGAATCTATAGACGCAAAAAATGCGCTGTTGCGATGTCATCCAATGGATAGAGAGTTTGATGAATGGCGCTCGGCATGGCCGGGTGATTTGGACGAGTCGCGTGGTACAGAAGAGTTTATCTGTAGGTGCAAAAAAATAGTTTGCCATACATCGAAAACAGTCTTTAATGCTATGTTATGGGGTCGTTTGGCATATGTAATCGATGTGCCTGATTCTGCTTTTTTATTAGGTGCAAATCACAATCTATCCGCTGCGGATTGTGAGATAGCCTCTGATCATTTTATGAGTTTTATGGCCTTTGGGTACTTTGTGCCGATGGAATATATTATGGATGAAAAATATTTACGTTGGCGTACTGGCGCGCCATCTGAAAAAGAGATATATATTAAGCATTTGAAGTATTATCTGGGTCAATTAGACATACAACTGAGTGAGTTTTTGTCAATACATAAGCGTGATAGACTTTCGTTTTTATTGAATGCCAGGAATTACCAAGATTGTGACTCGTCTGAAACTGCAACACGTGACGGATTATCAGATTCCGACAATCAAGAAATGGTACGACTTGAAGCAAGGCAGATTTATGAGACAAACCAGCGGAAAGCGGTAGAAGCAATAGCAAGATATGAATCTGCATTGCATCTAAATACGGGTACCTTGATTAAGCTTTTGGTTAGGCGAATGGTACCCGAGCCTTTGTGGAGCTGTATGCATAAAATGAAAAGCAGAGTTATGGGATATTAATCCCGTCATAAATAACAGTGCGGTAGAAATGAAATACAGCTATTAAATTACTAAACCAAAGGAGAACTTAATGTCAAATATGCCAGACAGCATTACAGCAGTGATTCCCGTACGAGAGGGTAGCCGAAGGCTAAAAAACAAGAATGTTGCCCCTTTCGCCGGCACCAATCTGTTGGTTCATAAAATCGAGCAGTTGAAAAAAGTAAATGAAATCACTAAAATTGTAGTATCGTCTGATTCCGAGCTGATGCTAAACATGGCTACGCTAAATGGCGTAGATACACATAAAAGGTCAGTGGAATACTGTGACGAAAAAAGCAAATCTTTTGGGGAAGTGGTAAGGCATATCGCAGAAAATGTAGACGGAGAGCATATCTTATGGGCAACGTGTACCTGTCCGTTGGTGTTTCCTCATGTTTATTCAAATGCCATAAAGCAATATTTTGTGGCCCTTAACGAAGGCCATGATTCCCTTATTTCTTTTGAGGTCCTAAAAAAGTATCTGTGGGATGACGATGGACCAATCAATTACAAGCTGGGTTTAGAGCATATTGCCTCACAAGACTTGCCGGATGTGTATGTTCCCACTTTTGGGATAACCATGTCACCGCGGCAAAAAATGATTGATTGGTGCTATTTTCACGGGCATAATCCGTTCAAATTCATGATTGATAAGCGTTCAAGTATTGATGTTGACGATGGGCTGGATTTGGCTGTAGCACGGGCGTGGCTCGATATGGACGAATCGGTTTCTCACATAGATCCATTTCAAAAAAGTCATTTATGATATTGAAATGGCTTAAGCAGCTGTTGAAAGGTTGTATTTAAAATGAAAGCATTAAGAGATATTGCGCTTAAAGTCCCTTCGATACGGGCTTTATACGAACATAAACAGCAGCTGGAAACCGAGCTGATTGACCTGCAAATAGCACAAGCGGCCAAGCTTGCTGATATACAGGCACTACGGGAAACAGAAAGCCGGTCTTACAAAGAAATGCAAGACAGCTTGGCAGACTCCCATGCTCAAATCCGCGAATTAGAGGCGCAAATGAAGCATGTATATGAGGGGCACAACGGCTTAGCGGAAACCATTAACTTTTTGCAGCACAGAAATCAAGATTTAATTGATTTACATGATGTTGTTGTAGAAGAAAAATGGGCAGGGCAAAAAGGCACATGGCTGTGTCTTGCGCCGTTTACCGATATAGAAATTTTGAACAATGGGGATGTATATACTTGTTGCAGTGCGTTTGTAAAGCATAATCATTGTATAGGCAATGTGTACGAGCAAACCCTTGCAGAAATATGGAATTCGGATAAAGCGAAAAAATTGCGTTATTCCGTATCTATGGGCAATTTTGAATATTGCAATCGATTTTGTATGCATTTGAAAAATTTGGATAAAAGGCATGATAGTTTATTCATAAGGAGAGACCCTGATCACTATAGTTTTGAAAGCTGGCAGGATTGTACGCTGGACTATTGGCCTAAAAAAATATCGTTAAGCTGTGATCATACCTGTAATCTTACCTGTGCGTCCTGCAGGAAAGAAGTCAGAAAAAACGAGCAAAGCGATGAAGAGATATACAATATGCTGATGCGGTCAATATATCCGTATCTGGATGACTGCCGCCTATTGACCGCATTAGGCAGTGGGGAGTTTTTTGCAAGTCGTACCATGCGGCGATTTTTCGAACAACTGTCCCCCGAAAGATTTCCTCATTTAAAAGTAGGGATCGTTACAAACGCGCAGTTAATAACCCCTGAGCGCTTGGAAGCGTTAAATAATTTAAGTACGATGTGGGGAAGCTTTTATGTATCGATTGACGCGGCCGAAAAGGAAACCTATGAAAAACTCCGAACCGGTGCCAAATGGGAAAAACTGCTGGAGAGTATGAAAATTTTGTCTGCAATGAAAATGAGAGATGAAATTGATCTGCTGCAGATGAATTTTGTTGTTCAAGCGGATAACTATCGTCAAATGCCGGATTTTGTGGAGCTGGCTCGGTCATGGAAAGCGGATTGTGTGGAGTTTCAGCGTATATTAAATTTTGGCGGGACCTATGATGCCGAGCAATTTAAGACAGTGGATGTGCTAAACCCAAGCCACCCCGATTATGCCGAGGTAAAATCTATTATCTCAACGATAAAAGAAAAATGTGACGATATTTTAATAATAGAAAATTTGATACAAGGTGAATGATGGTTGAGTCGGTTTTAACGGAACCGCCCAAGGGTTAATCAACATTTACTAAGGTTGAGGAGATATAATAAATAATGGCTCTGTTTGAAGTTCTTAGCTTAATATGGCGCAATCGCTACAGAATGTTACGTGTGGTTTGGTTTGACATTAAAATAGAAAATCGTAGTTTATATTTGGGCACTTTATGGCAAATTCTTGCCCCCTTTTTCCAAGTGGGTACCTTTTGGCTCATATTCGGGTTTGGCATCCGAGGCGGTGCGGCAATCGATGGGTTTCCCTTTCTCATATGGATGCTGTCGGGTTTGATTCCCTGGTTTTTTATTAACCGCGGCGTTATGTCGGGTTCTTCATCCATTGTACGAAAAGCGGGTATCATATTTAAAATCAAGTATCCCATCGCCACTGTTCCCGTAGGTGAGATTATATGCTGTTTGTATGATCATATAATTTTACTGGTCATCATGTTTGTTATATTCCTGTTTCATGGGGTTTATCCCAGTATGTACTGGCTTAATCTGATATATTATATCTCTTTCACATTCGTATTTTTGACTGCTATAACGATGATATTATCGGTGGTTGTAAGGCTGGCGCCGGACTTTGAGCGGCTCCTTGGTACATTGATGCAGATGCTGTTCTTTTTAACGCCTATTTTGTGGGAAGAAACCTATTTGCCGCCGTTTGTGCTGAGGATTTTTTCCGCTAACCCTATCCGTTATATTGTAATGGGCTTTAGAGGCAGCTTGCTTTATCAGGAAAATTTCTTTGATTTCCCCTGGCGGATCGCGTTTTTTTGGCCAATGATTATCGTTATGCTTATATTTGGCTGCTGGCTTCAAAGAAGATTTGCCAACCGTTTTGTAGATTGGGCGTGATGTTATGAATGTTAATGAAGATGTGATTATCTCAAAAAATGTATATAAGTCCTATAGATTGTTTACCAATAAGCGCAATAAATTGCTGGAATTAGTTTTGCGTCGGGACCAGCTGTCTATTATGCATGCTTTACGGGACATTTCTTTTAGTGTAAAAAAAGGAGAATCCTTGGGTCTGCTGGGATTAAACGGCAGCGGAAAAAGTACTTTAGCCGATCTTATCGCGGGCATTACAATACCCACTGCCGGGGAACTTGAAGTGCGTGGCGAAGCATCCAGTGTCTCCGTATCGGTGGGGCTTAATCCAAGTCTTACCGGTGCCGAAAATATAGAATATAAAGGCCTTTTGCTGGGTTTTTCTTATGAAAAGATTAAAGAATTGACCCCAAAAATTATTGAATTTGCGGATATAGGAGATTATATTAACCAGCCGGTTAAATATTACTCCGCAGGTATGTCTGCCAGATTGGGCTTTGCCGTTTCAATAAACATAGATCCGGATATTTTGGTTATTGACGAAGGGTTGTCTGTGGGAGATCCCAGTTTTACGGATAAATGTTTGGCGGCGATGAATGCGTATCGGGAACAAGGTAAGACCATAGTGTTTGTATCCCATTCAATGCCCACGGTAGAATCTTTTTGCACCAAAGCCCTTTGGCTGGAATATGGTATGATGCGTATGTTTGGGGAAGTGGATGAAGTGTGCGGGGCTTATAAGGAGTTTATGGCTGAGTATAATCAATTGACCCCCATTGAACGGGAAGAGTATAAGCGGACCCGGGTTTTGCGGGGGTAAAAGCTGCTACCGCAAATGCTGAAACTCCAACATATTACCCCTATACCTCAAAGGCAGATTATTACGCTGCAAAGACTTATTAATCCGCTCTTTTATAGTCACGGCATTAAAAAAAGTCCCCCACAAATCCTGTATCTGCTTTTCATCATCACAAAAATCTACCTGTACGGATTGAGGTACATCTCCAATAATATATTCGTTACCATCGTATACAGCGGCTTTATGCCGTTTTTTATCGTGGATAATCCAAGCCTGATTCATCATCCGGTCTGCAAAATGCTGTGCCAAAATGGCCAGTACATTATTAACCGGAGTAACAGCACCGTAAAACACCCCTTGCTTGGTCTCTGCAAATCTGCAAAACCCAGTTAACAGATGAGCCTCACCGGCCACATATCTGGCTCTCTTATGCACACCCAGTACATAATCCTGTTGTAGATGATTGTCCACCGTGATGCCGGTTTTAAACCCCAATACTACATATCGAAACATATCCATAAATTTATCATTACCCTCAGTCAAAGAAGCATAAAACAGATGATCTTCTGCCTGGGCGGATATCTTTTCTCTGATCCCAGACTGTACCCGCATCGCTTTATCAAAGTCTGTAGATACATAATATTCTTCTACCTCTAGCGCTTGCTGATAATTGTCGGCGTCTTGTATATGCAGCGGCATGATCCCATCATAATAGTAAGCGTATACAACGCATAAAAATCCTTCAAAGCTGCCGTCAAATGTTACTGCTAATTGTTTGCGGTCAACCATAGTGGTTCCCTTTCAAATAAAGTGATTTGCGCATATTGATTGTCCATAAGCTTTAATTCCAAGATATCCGGCCGCCAAGTGACCCGCTCTTTCATTTTTCCGTTACAGGTGATGAAATATTGAGCTCGCTTTAAGACAACGCCTATCTTTTTCAGATGGGTAAAATCCAAGGATCCCACCCGCCGGGCCGACAGTATTTTTTTAGCCGATCGCTGGCCGATACCGGGGACTCTAAGCAGTGTCCTGTAATCTGCCCGATTTATTTCTACAGGAAAATGCTGCAGATGCCTTAGTGCCCAGTGACATTTTGGATCCAGATGCAAGCTGAGATTTTCCTGGTCGTGAGTAAATAATTCTTGGGCAGTAAATCCGTAAAACCTCAGTAACCAATCGGCTTGATATAAGCGGTGTTCTCGTAGTAGTGGCGGCTTTAATGCAGGTAATCTTCCTTGTACCGGGATATAAGCGGAGTAAAATACCCGTCTAAGGCTGTATTTTTTATACAGTCCTTGGCTGAGATGCATGATAGTGCTGTCACTTTCCGGTGTGGCGCCTATAATCATTTGGGTACTTTGACCGGCAGGCACAAAGGAAGGGGCGTGTCTAAATAGGGCTACTTCCTGTTTTGATTGAGTTATGGTGTTTTTTACATATCCCATAGGGCCAAGAATGGCGGTTTTACTTTTGTCCGGTGCTATATCCACAAGGCTTTTTTCGGAAGGCAGCTCGATATTAACACTCATCCGGTCGGTTAAATGCCCCAGCCGCCTGAGCAGTCCCTCATCCGCACCGGGGATGGCTTTGACGTGGATATATCCGTTAAACCGGTATTCTTCCCTAATAAGGCGCAGGGTTTCGATTAAAAGCTCCATGGTGTAATCGGGGCTTTTTACGATGCCGGAACTTAAAAACAATCCTTCTATATAGTTGCGGCGGTAAAAATCCAAGGTCAGCTCCGCAATTTCTTTAGGTGTAAAGGCGGCACGGGGCCCGTCGTTAGATCGGCGGTTGACACAATAGGCGCAATCGTAAATACAGGCATTGGTCATGAGTAATTTAAGTAGGGAAATACATCGGCCGTCGGGGGTAAAGCTATGGCATATACCGCCGGATGCGGCACTGCCTATAGCGCCTTTTTTGCCGGCGCGATCCACGCCGCTGGAAGTACAGGCTACATCGTATTTAGCCCCTTCGGTTAGTATTTGAAGCTTGGCTGCTATATCCAATGAGTTCACCTCCCGATGATTAGAGTAAATTTACTTAAGTTGATTTTCAAATTGAGTCCCTATAAGAGCTACTATAGGGCGTATTAATTTTCTGTGGTAAATAGTGAGTGATAAATTCATTATACTACTTCTATGGAAATGATGCAAACAAATATTCGAAAATCGAAACAAATGTTCAAGGTAAAAATATATATGGCTATATGAAAGTGGATCACGCGATAGTTAAAGAAATACTTGTGCCTAACCTACGAACATAGTATAATTCGGAGGCTTGGTGTTTTTTTACTACGATCCTGGGGAGGATTCATGAAAGTAAACCTTTTGTCTATAATACAAAAAACCTTATGCGTGTTACCGTTAGCCGTCACTTTAACATTTGGCAATAGCCTTGTTGTTTCAGCTTTTGAACGGCCTGCAGAAATAACAATACAAATCGAGGTTTCTTCTACTATCATAGGATCCATTGATGGAGAAATAGCAACACTTCCGGTTTCTAATGCTATGATTGTTATTTATGTTGATGATGTTGCAACCACTGCGATATTTACCAATGAGGATGGCATAGCATTTCATGCCGGTAGAAGTTTGGGTACATATTTTGCGCGACTCGTTCAAGCCGACGGATATCAGTTTGAAAACGGCAGAAAACTGGTGGGAACGTTGTCTGCCGGAAATGCTCCTGTTTTAGCAGATTTAGCATGGTCTGTCACGCCAAATCAACCGAAAGCTCAAACTACACTGCGCTTTGTCATTAATGATTCTACCTATACCATAAACGGCCGGAGCAATGTAAGTGATACTGTTCCCTTTGTTGATCCCACCTCTAACCGTGCTATGGTGCCTCTTTATATACTTGAGCAAGCATTGGGTCTTGACGTAGATATGGCTACGGGTTTAATAGAAGAAACCCAGTCGATTACTGTAATCAGAGGCGATGTCAATTTATCGTTAGAGATAGGACAAGCCCTACCGGATGATATGGGTACGCCTTTGATTGTTGGCGGACGTGTTTTTGTACCCGTAACCTATGTGGCTCAAATGCTTGGAGCACATATAGAATGGGATAGAGATGCCCAAGCTATTTACTTTAAGGATTCTTTTGAAAGATCAAGACAACGTGAAATCCCGAGATCTGAAGAGTTGGTATACATAACCGGACAGGCAGAATCGCCGCAGTTATGCGCGCTAACCACATTGCACGCTGTACATATTAGCGAGTTTGAATACAGGATTTTGACCCTTGCAAATGCCGAAAGAATGCAATATGGCTTGGAGCCTTTAATATGGAACGACAGTCTGGCCGGAGCCGCGTCTTCACACAGCAGGGATATGGCAAGAAACGATTTTGTATGTCATACAGGGTCCGACGGGGCAACTCCCGGAGTCAGAGCTGTACGTGAAGGGGTAACCGGGATGGTTTTTATAGCCGAAAATATCGCTGCCGGCACCAGAACCCCCGAAAGAACGATTGAAGCCTGGATGGGATCGGAGAAGCATAGAGGTAATATCTTAAATGCGCATTTTAGATACTTTGGTGTGGGTGTTTATTGCTTAGACGGTTCGGAGTGGGGCGTTTACATTACGCAAAAATTTGGACGCTAGAGTTTGTGTTAACAAAAAAATGCCCCTGTCGGAAGCTATTCCGGCAGGGGTAAAATATTGTTTTAAAAAAGTTTGGTTATAGTGAATTCGAAATCACTTTTTTATTTTGCATAATCAATGGCTCTGGTTTCCCGTATCAAGTTTACCTTGATTTGTCCCGGATACTCAAGCTCATCTTCAATCCTTTTTGCTACATCTCTGGCAAGGAGAGTCATCGTTGCATCGTCTACTTGCTCCGGTATTATAACGATACGCAGTTCGCGTCCCGCTTGTATTGCAAAGGATTTTTCTACGCCGGTAAAGCTTTCGGCGATAGATTCCAGCTTTTGCAGGCGTTTAATGTACGCTTCCAATGTTTCGCGGCGAGCTCCCGGTCTTGCTCCGGATATGGCGTCGGCAGTTTGGGTGATGACGGATATAATGTTGGTAGGCTCCACGTCTCCATGATGAGCCTCTACCGCGTTGATGATCAAATCCGATTCCTTGTATTTACGGCATAGGCCTGCGCCGATGGACACATGAGAGCCTTCCATTTCATGGTCAACGGATTTACCGATATCATGAAGCAGTCCCGCTCTTTTGGCCAGAGCAATGTCTACGCCTAATTCTCCCGCGATCAAACCACATAAATAAGCTACTTCTACAGAATGTTTGAGAACATTTTGCCCGTAGCTGGTACGGAATTTCATTTTACCCAACAATCGGATAAGCTCCGGATGGATTCCATGGACTCCGGTTTCGAAGGTGGCAGTTTCGCCATCTTCGCGGATCATTACTTCTACTTCTTTTTTTGCTTTTTCTACCATTTCTTCGATACGGGCAGGATGGACCCTGCCGTCTAAGATAAGCTTTTCAAGGGCTATACGTGCGATTTCCCGGCGCATTGGGTCAAAACCGGATAGGATAACCGCTTCCGGGGTGTCATCGATAATTAAATCGATGCCCGTAAGGGATTCCAATGTGCGGATATTACGCCCTTCACGACCGATGATGCGGCCCTTCATTTCGTCATTTGGCAGCTGAACTACCGATACGGTGGTTTCTGCCACATGATCTACCGCGCAACGTTGTACGGCGGTTGCAAGAATGTCCTTGGCTTTTTTGTCGGCTTCCAGACGAGCCTTGGACTCAATATCTCGTATCAGCTTAGCCGATTCAAACTTAGCTTCGCTTTCTATGGTGGCTATCAAAGCCTCTTTGGCCTGATCCCTGGTTAAGCCCGATATACGTTCGAGCTCTGCCATATGGCGGGCCAAGGCCTCTTCGGCCTCTTCTCGTTTTACTTCCAACTGCTCTGTCTTTTTTTGCAGTTGCTCTTCCTTTTTCTCTTGGGTTTCTAACTTGCGGTCTAATGATTCTTCTTTTTGAAGTAACCGCTTTTCCAAACGCTGCAATTCGTTTCGACGCTCTTTTGCATCTTTTTCAGCTTCATTCTTTGTCTTGATGCTTTCTTCTTTAGCCTCTAAAAGCATCTCTTTAGAACGCGCCTCCGCAGTCCTTTTGGCCTCCTCAATGATATTCTCCGCTTTTATTTCGGCAGATCCCAGCGTTGACTCAGCAACTTTTTTTCTATACAACATGCCCGCGAAAAATCCAAAAAAGCAAGAAACGATTGCAACACCCACTATTATAAATATATTTATCATGGGTGGTATCGTACACCTCCAATCGTTTTTGCCTTAAGTATTGTAGCTTTTTTATATGATTGTGTCAAATGTCATTATACTAAAATTGCAATAATTTCAATAAAGATGTTACAAAAATAAAATGCACCTGTCATCTTGAATATTACGATGGCAGGTGCATTTTTATGAGATTTACATGCATATTTGACTAATTAAAGTCCTCCGGGTGTTATAAACGCTGACTTAGCGAACCGTTGCTCCGTCAGGAGTATCTCTGTCAACGGTAATTAAAACGGGTATATCTTCTTTACCTGAAATTATCGAAGCACATAATATCATACCTTCAGATAAAACCCCCCGCAATTTAACAGGCTTTAAATTGGTAACCACGACCACTTTTTTGCCTATCATTTGACCGGGTTCGTAAGACTTGGCTATGCCGGATACGATCTGCTTTTCAAGATTGCCCACTTTTATTTTGGATTTTAATAATTTTGTACCTTCAATGACTTCACATTCCAATACTTCGCCTATTTTTAATTGCACCTTGGCAAAGTCATCTATGGTGATTTCGGGAACTTCTTCTACTTCCTCTATCTGGGCAGCACCGCCGCCTTGAGCGGCAATAAGGGATTCAAGCTCCTTGGGGATATCTATCCGAGGGAACAGTACCGGCCCTTTGGTGATAGCTACTCCCATGGGAAGCAGTCCAAAAGTCTTAGCGCTTTCCCAAGAATAAAGTGTCGGATCCTCTATATTAAGCTGGGCGCGGATTTTAGCCGGTGTTTTTGGCATCACCGGTTCGATGATAATAGATACGATCCGTAAAGTTTCCGCCAAATGGTACAGTACATTGGCCAGCTCGTCCCGGCGAAACTCATCTTTGCAAAGTACCCAGGGCTGATTTTCGTCGGTATATTTGTTGGCTCTGCGGATTACATTCCAAATTTCATTTAACGCTTCGGAAAAATTCATTTTATCCAACAGCTTCTCTACTTTACCGGGCATGGCCGCTGCCATAATTTCCAGCTCCCGGTCAAATGGGCCGGTGGCCTCCCACGATGCCGGCAGGGCGCCTCCAAAATATTTATCGATCATACCCACGGTTCTGGAAAGGAGATTGCCCAGATCATTGGCCAGATCCGCGTTCATTCGGGTAAGGAGGGCTTCGTTTTTAAAGTCCCCGTCTTGGCCAAAGACAAACTCCCGCATGAGAAAATACCGCAGCGCATCGGAGCCGTAGCGGTCTACCAGCACATGTGGGTTGATTACATTGCCGACGGATTTGGACATCTTTCGGCCCTCTACCGTTAGCCAGCCATGTCCAAAAATCTGTTTTGGCAAAGGCTCCCCTAAAGCCATCAAAATAATTGGCCATATTAATGTATGGAAGCGTATGATCTCTTTGCCAACCACATGTACGTCCGCAGGCCAGTATTTTTTATATTCACTGTCATCTTCGGACATGAAACCCAAAGCATTTGCATAGTTAGACAGGGCATCCACCCATACATAAACCACATGACCGGGATCAAAATCTACGGGTATACCCCATTTAAATGAAGTACGAGAGACACACAAATCTTCCAGTCCCGGTTTTAGAAAATTGTTGACCATTTCGTTTTTGCGGGATTCCGGCATAATAAATTCCGGGTTGGCTTCTATGTGGGCAAGCAGCCGGTCTTGATATTTGGACAGACGGAGAAAATAAGCTTCCTCTTTCATCTTGTGTACATCCCGCCGACAATCGGGGCATTTTCCCTCTGTCAGCTGCAGCTCTGTAAAAAAGCTTTCGCAGGGGGTGCAATACCATCCCTCATAAGAACCTTTATAAATGTCACCCTGATCGTAAAGGGCCTTAAATATTTTTTGGACCGCCTTTTGGTGGCGAGGGTCGGTGGTACGCCAATAAATATCAAACTCGGCATCCATGGCCTTGGCCACATCTTTGTAGAGTTCGGCCATTTGATCCAGATGCTCTTGGGGGGAGAGGCCTCTGTCATGGGCGGCTTGTTCATTTTTTTGGCCAAACTCGTCATTGCCCGTTAAAAATTTTACATCATAGCCTTGGGCTTTTTTGTACCTAGCCATAACATCACAAGCTGTGTTTGTGTAAGCCGGGCCAATATGAGGATCGCCGCTGGAATAATAGATTGGGGTGGTAATATAATAAGTTTTTGACATCTTTACTCACTTCCTTCGCTTTTTAAGGCTCCTTTGTAGTATACCTTGAGCCGTTTCAGTACTTTGCCGTGGACAGAATTCCCGGGATATCGTCCACCGGCATCGGGTTCTCCGGCAGATGCCCCTGTTAAAATGGCAATCCCTTCGTTGACATGTCCAATGGCGTATATATGAAATTTCCCATCTTTTACTGCTTCAATCACATCGTCATCCAGCACAAGATCACGGATATTTTGTTTTGGGATGATAACCCCTTGCTTGCCTGTCAGTCCGCGTTTGCGGCATAGATCAAAAAAGCCTTCAATCTTATACGTAACCCCACCGATGGGCTGGATATCACCATATTGGTTGATACTGCCCGTTACGGCAATGTCTTGGCGGATGGGCAAGCCCGAAAGACTGGACAATACCGCATACAGCTCGGTACTGGATGCACTGTCTCCGTCTATACCGCTGTAATTTTGTTCAAATCCTATACGACAGGACAAGGACAACGGAAATTCTTGTGCGTAAGTTTGGCCCAGATAACCGATGAGGACCTGAATCCCTTTGTCGTGAATACTGCCCGACATTTCGGCTTCCTTTTCGATATTGATAATACCGGCTTTACCCATGTAGGTGGTAGCGGTAATCAGGGACGGTTTGGCAAAGGCGTAGTCGCCCATATCCATCACTGCCAGGCCATTGATTTGGCCCACTTTTTCTCCGTCTGTATTGATCATAATCGTATCTTCTTCTATGAGCTCGGAGAGTTTTTCCTCGTACATATTTAGGCGGTATATCCGCTTTTGGATGGCTTTATCCATGTAAAAGAGTGTGACTTTTTCGGCATTGTCCTGCTGAGCCCAGGCGGCCGCTTCCTGGATAATTTGGGCAAGCTTATGAAGACAAGTGGTGAGGCGGTCTTGCCGCTCTGCCAGCCGGGCGGCATATTCTATCAGGCGGCCGATAGCGGCCAGTTCAAACTCCGGCAGGCCCTCTTCTCTGGAATAGCAGCGGATAAATTCGATGGTATCCTTGATGTGATTGTCATTTAACCGCATCTCATAATCAAAATCCACCCGTATACGAAATAGCTTTTCGAACTGGTCGTCAAAATCGTAAAGCAGACTGTAGTACCAGCCGCTGCCTACGATAATGATCTTGACATCAATGGGGATAGCTTCCGGTTTTACGCCGCTTACGGCTACACCGGTAGTATATTCCCGCAGGGGTTCTGTCACTATTTCTCCGGTTAGGAGTGTTCGCCGCAGGGTTTCCCAGGCATGGTGGTTGGTTAAAATGTCCTGAGCTTGCAGGATCAAATATCCGCCGTTTGCTTTGTGCAGCAGTCCCGGCTTGATTTTCATAAAGTCTGTGGAAAAGTTGCCGTATTCGTTATCGTACTCGATTTCCCCAACCAGATTGGTGTAGGTGGGGTTAAAATCAATGACCACCGGTGCGCCGCTGTCCGGTTCGTAACTGGTTAGCAGATTGATTTTATATTTGGTAAAGACATCCTCGCTGCCTTTTCTGTTATACCAGGGCAGATATGCGGCAATGGCTTCCTCTTCTTCCGGCTCTTCACCGATAAAGTTTTCGAGATGATCCAGGATATCTTCTTTGACAGCCTTAAGATATTCTATAACCTGAGGCTGATCTTCGTAGGACTCCATCACTGCGCTGATATGATGGCCCACGGTAAACAGCCCTATGGAATACTCGAGGTTTTCCACGTCTTTGCGGGTGTCTTTTTCATGGTCTTTAATAAGCCGCAAGGCTTCGGCCGCCCTCTTTTGTATGGATTCGGAATTTTTTGAAATACTGTCCCGCTGCTCTTGGCTCAGCTTGTCATATTGATCCTCGTCAATGACCTCGCCGTCCACAATGGGCATGAAATAGATACCGCTGTTGGTAGTCTTTACACCAAACTGCTGCTCTTTCGCTTCTTGGGTTATCTCTTGGATGATTTCGTCCCGCTTGTGCTGGAAGACCTTGACGATCTCATTTTTTTGAGATTCGAAGTCCCGGTTGGAGAAAGATTTAGGCAGTTCGTTAGTCAGACGGTTAAGAAGCTCGTTCATTTGGTCGCGCAAAATGCGCCCCTTACCCGGAGGCAGCTGCAAAATTTTGGGACATTTAGGGTTTTCAAAATTATAGACATACATAAGATCCGGTGGAGTCGCTTCTTTGCGGGCCTTTTTTTGGGCAAATATCCTGGCAAAGGTAGTGCGGCCTGTCCCGGCGGGGCCTGTGATATAAATATTGTAACCCTTTTTCTTCATGATAAGGCCAAGGGAAAGGGCTTCTACAGCTCGGTTTTGCCCTATTAAACCGGGAATTTCGGCTTTGGCGGGGTCGTTATCAATGGCATTTGCTATGTCTTCGTTAAAAAAATATTTGAGTTGATTCCATTTAAGCTCCATTTATTTGTCCTCTATATCTTCTATCAGATATTTCCACATAATGACGGCATCCTCACCGGTGTCGGCGTAGTAGCGTTTACGTATGCCTTCGGGTTTAAAGCCGTATTTTGTGTATAGTTTTTGTGCGGCGGCATTGCCCATTCGTACTTCTAAAGTAAGCCCGATCATCTCCCGGGCTTGAGCGACTGCAATAAGCTCCTCAATGAGGAGAGAACCCACCCCCATGCGCCGATAGGGGATATCTACGGCGATATTGGTGATATGGCCTTCATTGACCACATGCCATAGTCCTGCGTAGCCAACGATCTCATGGTCCAGAAAGGCTACTTTGTAGACGGCGTGCTTATTTTCTGCAATTTCTTTGCGCAGTTCATTTTTAGACCATGGGATGGAGAATGAGTTGGTTTCTACCTCGTAGACCGCGTCCAGATGGTCTAGGGTCATGTCGGTTATGCGGATCATTGTTGTTTTGCCTCCCGCTCTCTTTGAGCCTGAGGTTTTCGTATATACAGCAGAGAAAACGCACTTTCGTCAGAGGATATGGGATATCCGCTCTGGATCATATTTAAGGCTTGCGCTCCTACACAAGCTGCTCGCGGTCTGTTGTGGCAGGGAGGGGCAAAGGTTACGGTAATACCTGTCGGCCAAATTTCCGATCGGATACGGTCTTTGTTGGCGTCGGCTCCGTCTCCGCAAAAGATGATATGGCCTTCTTTTGAAATTTGCTCCTTAAGCATCCGGAGTAAATCGTCAACAGCCTCGGCCAGATAGTCTGTTTTGCGGGTTATCACAAAATCTTTACCTACATGATAAAAGGCCGAATAGGCCTGTTCCCGGCGGGCGTCCATCATTGGGATAACCCAAGTACCCGGTGCCGCCAGATTTGTTACAGTATATGCCATGGCATCCAAGGTAGGGACAGCGATAAGGGGTTTTTGCGCCGCAAAGGCCAGACCTTTGGCTGTAGCGGCCCCTATACGCAGCCCGGTAAAAGAACCCGGCCCCTGTGTACAGGCGATATAGTCCACATCTGATAAGGTCATGCCTGTTATTTTAAATAGGCTATCTATCATGGGCATTAGGGTTTCGGAATGGGTTTTGCGTCCGGCCCCTCGCAAGTCGGCCAGGGTTACACTGGATTCGGCTAAGATTATGTATTCATTTATCAAAGCCGCGCTTGCGCTGGTACCGGAAGTGTCAATGGCTAAGATATGCACTGCCACCCCTCCTTCACATCTATTGTTCTGTACTCCCCGCCTTTATCTTCATTTCTTTTTATCATAATCCAAGCCGCTTTATCGGGGATAAAATCCCGTCCGTACTCGGCCCATTCGATTAAGCATACACCATCTGATTCCATATAATCAAAAAAACCGATATCTTCCAAAGTATCATAATCTAGTTGGATGTCTTCGTCCAATAGCTCTGCCAGCCGATACAAATCAAAATGATATAAGGGCAGCCGTCCGTCATCGTATACCTGCATCAAAGTAAAAGTAGGGCTGTTTACATGGCCGGACACCCCTAGGCCATCGGCAAAGCCTTTGGCAAAAGCCGTTTTACCGGCTCCCAGTGACCCGCATAAACATATAATATCTCCGGCTTTCGTTTTTTTAGCCATATCTGCCCCAAAGGCCATTGTATCTTCCGGGGAATAACTATCAAATTTCATGAGTATTTTCATTGTCTTGAGCGACATTTCCTAAATCATTCTCAAAAAATTGCTGATGCCACAGTAAAAACATAAACACGGTCCATATCTTGCGGCTATTATCCCGTTTTTTATCCCGATGTTGATCCAACATACGGATCAGAGCGTCGGTGCGAAAATATTTAGCGGCAGCGGCTCCGGTAAAGTAGCCTTTAACCACATCATAATACTTGCTTTCTTGCAGCCAAATCCGGATCGGTACCGGAAATCCCAGCTTTCTACGTTCGGCATAAGATTCCGGTAAATACCGGGCCGCGGCTTTGCGAAAGGCATATTTGGTACCGTTACGGTTTACGCGCAGAGGAGTAGGGAGACCGGAAGCCACTTTAAAGACTTCTTTGTCCACATATGGAGTCCGCACTTCCAAAGAATGAGCCATACTCATTTTATCTACTTTTAAGTGGATATCCCCTACCATCCATAATTGTATGTCTAAAAGCTGCATTTTGGTAATATCATCTGCCTGGAGGGCTTCCCTGTAAATAGGCGCGGTGATTGCTTGAGGAGGGCCGCCTAAATCCTGCTTTAAAATGGCGTCTCTCTCTTGTTTGGTAAATATATAGGCGTTTCCGATAAAGCGCTCTTCTACCGTTTTGCTGCCCCGGATAAAGAAATTTTTGCCCTTGATATTAAAGGGAATCAGTGATGCCAATTTGCCAAGCAGCTTTCTTATGGGTTTGGGTAAAGAAGTCAGGGGTTTTAGATCCAAAGGCTCTTTATAAATATTATAGCCGCCAAAAAACTCGTCGGCTCCTTCGCCGGAAAGGGTTGCTTTTACATGCTGGGCCGCCTCTTTGCTGACAAAGTACAGGGCAACCGCAGCGGGGTCTGCCAAAGGTTCGTCCATATGGTACTGCACATTGGGCAAAACGTCCCAATATTCGTCTGTGGTGATGATTTTGGTGTGATGTTCCAGATTAGACTTGGCGGCCAACTCTTTGGCATAGTCTATTTCGCTGTATGTTTCGTAATCAAAGCCCACGGTAAAGGCTTTTTGACCCTTAAACCGGGCGGCTACCACACTGGAATCTACCCCGCCTGAGAGAAAGGTACCCACTTCCACATCACTGACCATATGGGCGTTTATAGATTCTCCGATAATATTATCTATATCACTGACAGCGGTTTCCAAAGTCATGTCGTGAGGGTTAAATTTAGGCGAAAAATAGCGTCTTATCTCTGCATTGCCGTTTTTGTATGCCAAGTAATGGCCGGGAGGCAGTTTAAATATTCCCTTAAAAAAAGTCTCGGGCAATACGGAATATTGGAAAGTCAGATACTCCGCTAAAGCGCTTTCGTTAAGCTTGGCCTCAAAATGAGGGTGGGCAAAAAAGCTTTTTATTTCGGAACCAAATAAAAAAGTCTCGCCCATTTGTCCGTAGTACAGAGGCTTGATTCCAAAAAAATCCCTGGCGGCAAACAGAGTCTCATTGCTTTTATCGTAAATAGCAAAAGCAAACATGCCACGGAGATGAGACAGCATCTCGCTGCCGTATTCTTCATATAAATGTAGTAAACATTCACTGTCGGTCTGGGTAGAAAATATATGGCCTCGTTTAATCAAAACTTCTTTAAGGGATTGATAATTGTATATGGCTCCGTTAAATACCAAGACTAAAGATTTATCTTCGTTATACATGGGCTGATTTCCGTCTTCTGTCCCGATAATGGACAGACGGCGAAACCCTAAAACAATATCATCATCAATATGGGTACCGGCAGAATCAGGGCCTCTGTGGGCAATTTTCTCGATCATATTGTGGATAACTTTGGTTCTGTTTATATCTTTTGTTCCTATAAATCCGCAAAACCCGCACACTAAGCTTTTCTCCTTTGTAATTGGTAAATGGTGTTTTCAATAATTTCGCTACAGTATATCATTTCAGAGAGGATTGATCTATGGAAAATTTCATAAGAATTGTTATTGTGAAAAAATCATGGCATTGCTATAATATCATAGGGAGCCTATGGTCGAGTAGTATTTAATAAGCCAAGCAAACGTATAGTGAATTTCCCTATGGTTTTATTTGAAATTATCACCTTTTGAAGGAGCAATTATGCGATACACCATATCCAATGGTAAAATTTTAGATATATGCGCAAATGAAGATGTTTACGCCAGGGGAGAAGCTTATTACCGGGAGGGTAAGCTTGTGTCTCTGCACGCCCGGAGGCAAAAAGAATCCACCGTGGTAAAAGCTGCGGTAAAGGGCAATTATCGTAATTATGATGTATCCCTGCAATTTGATTCTACGGGAGAACTGATCCGCTACAAATGCAGTTGTGCCAGCCAAAGCATATGGCATGGAGGCTGTAAGCATGTGGCGGCGGTTTTGTTTGCTTTGTCTGATGGCAGGGATCCCTCCGCAGCCAATAAGGCCCGTCAAGATCAAGAAACTTTTACGGATACCTTGGAAAAACTGATCTTACAGGAAATAGACAATAATCTGGATGTTCCCGTTAAATCGGAAAACAGCCGCCTTGCCAACTTAACCCCCCGTTTCCATTACAGAGGTGAGGGGGAAGTTTACTTGACTTTTTATGTGGGGTATTCCCGCATGTACATTATCAAGAGCCTCTCGAAATTTTTACAAGCCGTTAACCAAGGGGAGACAGTGCGCTATGGTAACGGTTTGGAGTTTAATCATACGGCGGGTTCTTTTACCGCGGCAGGACGCCGCTGGATAAAATTTTTAAAACAGGAAGAAGAACTTTACGACGAGGTTATTAAACGTATCTCCCGGTATTATCCCTATGCGGCCAAAGAGGATACACGGGAACTCCCCTTATCTAAGCGCAATATGGATATGTTATTTGATTTGTGTGAAAATGCTGTGATAGAAAGTGATGCAGGGTTATTTGCCAATGAGTCCGGAGATATTTTGCTGCGATTAACGGATTGTATGCCCCCAATAAAATTTGAAATTACCGACAGCCCGGAGGAGTTGATCTTGTCAGGGCCGGAGTTACGATATCATCTTTTAAAAGGCCAGCAGTACTACTATTTTTTGGCGCAAGATACCCTTCATCGGATGGGCAAAACCGAGGCAAAGCTGCTTGCGCAAATTTTAGACACCGTATCATCGGGGCAGACCGTGCTGACAGGATATGCCCGTAAGCGCTTTATTTCTGCTGTAATGCCAAAGCTGATGGCCATGGGTATGATAGAAGCGAGTTTGTGTCCGGATCTGTACACAAAAATGTATTTTGATGCCGAGGGCCGGGATATAATCGGCAGAGTGGTCTTTTTTTACAGTGAAGACAATCAGTATGACGCCTTTGATCACAGGGAAAATGACGGTCCGAGGGATATTCCCGGAGAGTATACAGTCAAGCGTCTTTTGGAAAGCCAGGGCTTTGTGGCCGAGGCCGACAATCGTATTTTTCGTTTGTCTGGCAGCGAAAATATTTTTGCGTTTATGGGGGATTCCCCGTCGGGGCTGGAAAATTTGCAAGAATATTTAAAAGGCGAGATATATGTTACGGACAATTTACGTAAGAAAACCGTAAAGGCGAACGGAGGTAATTTAGGGGTACGTATGCGGGGGAGTCTATTGGACATTTATGTTCAGGATACGGATTTTTCCCTGGCAGAGCTGGCGGAAGCGTTGGAGTCCTATCGTGCCAAAAAGAAATATCACCGTCTGAAGGATGGCCGGCTTCTCTCTTTAACCGACCCGGATACGGCAGCTATGGCCGAATCCTTGTCAGCCCTGGACATAGAGCCAAAAGATATCCAAAAAGGCGGGCTGGCTTTATCCATTTACCGTGCGCCGTATGTGGATGGGATTATAAAATCACAAAATGCTTCCTTTAAAAAGTTGATTAAACAATTTAACACGAAGGAAGCCTTTGATATACCAGTTTCTTTGCAGGGAGTGTTGCGGCCGTATCAGCAGATTGGCTATAAGTGGCTTAAAAATGTGCTTGCCTGCGGGTTTGGCGGGATATTGGCGGATGATATGGGTTTGGGCAAAACCCTGCAAGTATTGGCGGTGTTGTTAAGCAGTGATCTTTCGGAACATCCCGCGTTAGTAGTGGCTCCAACCTCTTTGCTTTATAACTGGGCGGCAGAAATCAGAAAATTTGCCCCGGAGTTAACCTATGCCGTCGTGACCGGTACGCCGGAAAAGCGCCTTGAAATTTTGATGACTCCGGATGTGAAGGTTTTTATCACAACCTATGATGCGATGAAGCGGGACGCCGAAATTTATCAAGAGGCCCATTTTAAATTTGTAATCGCCGACGAAGCACAAAATATAAAAAATCCCGTGACTAAAAATGCCAGGCTGATTAAATCAATCGCGGCAGATCATCGTATTGCCTTAACGGGTACACCTATAGAAAACACATTGACCGAGCTATGGTCTCTGTTTGATTTTGTGATGCCGGGATATTTACACAGCGCCCGCAAATTTGCTAAGCTGTACGAAATCCCTATCACCAAAGATGATGATAAAGAAAAAGCCGCACGTTTAAAGGAACAGATCGCTCCTTTTATTTTGCGGCGGGTAAAAAGCAGTGTATTAAACGAACTGCCGCCGAAGACAGAAACAACGCTGATGGCCGAGATGCTACCGGAGCAGCAGCGTATTTATATGGCTCACCTGTTAGAAGCAAAAGGAGAGCTTAAAGCGCTTCTTTCCGCAGGAAGCTTAAAAAACGGAAGGATGCAGATATTAGCGAAGCTCACTCGCTTGCGCCAGATATGTTGTCATCCAAGCTTGTGTATAGAAAATTACCGCGGCGGCAGCGGTAAATTGGATCTGGCCTTAGAAACATTGCAAATCGCAATAGAGTCGGGACATCGCTGCCTGTTATTTTCTCAGTTTACGGAGATGCTGGGTATTTTGCAAAAGGCTTTAGACGCGGCGGGTATCTCGTATTTTTATCTGGACGGCGCCACACCGGCGCATGACCGGATGGACAGGGTTAATCGTTTTAACGGGGGAGAAGGAGATGCGTTTCTCATTTCCCTTAAAGCAGGTGGTACGGGTTTAAATCTTACGGGAGCGGATATTGTCATTCATTATGATCCGTGGTGGAACCCTTCCGTTATGGATCAAGCCTCGGACAGGGCTTACCGCTTGGGGCAGGACAAGGCCGTACAGGTATTTAACCTGGTGGCTATGCATACTTTGGAAGAGCGTATAATGGAGCTGCAAGCCAAAAAGCGCAAGCTTATTGATGTGGTTTTGACAGAAGAAAACGGAAGCACACTGGCCACTTTTACGGATGCAGAGCTTGAGGAGTTGTTGGATTAACGGGACAATACAAAGCCAAAATAAAAAAATACAAAAAAATCTGAAATTTGACAAACAGTTTTTGCGGAGTTGTGGTATACTATAGCAAATCGCTATAATAATGGTGAGGAGGAGATATAACATGAGCATTTTTCAGGAAATTTCCGAAGCTTTGCAAAAAGGTAAAGCAAAAGTAGTCAGCGAGTTGGTTCAAAAGGCTTTAGACGAGGGTCAAAAGCCGGAGGATATCCTTAACGAAGGACTTTTGGTAGGCATGGACGTTATTGGCAACAAATTTAAAAATAACGAGGTGTATGTACCGGAAGTTTTAATCGCTGCCCGGGCCATGAACAATGGCGCGGCCATTTTAAAACCCGTTTTAGCGGAAAGCGGCATTAAACCCATCGGTAAAGTAGCCCTTGGCACAGTTAAAGGCGACCTCCATGATATCGGCAAAAACCTTGTGCGCATGATGTTAGAAGGCAAAGGTATAGAAGTAATAGACTTAGGTGTAGATGTACCGGCAGAAAAATTCTACGAAGCCTACGAAAAAGAAGGCGTAGAAATCGTTGCCTGTTCAGCTCTTTTGACTACAACGATGAATGAAATGAAAAATGTAGTCGACTACTTTGTAGAAAAGGGCGCCAGAGACAAGGTCACCTTCATGGTAGGCGGCGCACCAATCACAGAAAGCTTTTGCAAATCAATTGGCGCAGACCACTACACAGCCGACGCAGCCTCAGCTGCGGATGTGGCTAAGCAAGTGCTGGTGGGCGCATAAAAGTTGTGAAATAACGCTGCCTTGCGTAAAAAGCAAGGCGGCTTTTTTTATATCCGGATAAAGGTATAATCGGTTTTGCACCATATAAGCGCAAAGTGTCAATGAAAAACAAAAATTAGGGTTGCGGGGTTAGACCGCTTTTGACGGTTTGGGGAAACCCGATCAGTTCTTCAAAATTAGGGCCTTTGAGCGCTTTTGTCGATATTGATAAAAGCGCTCAAACACAGCAAAATAGCCAATCCACCACAAAAACCACCGCCACATTCCCTATCTTAGCTAAGAGGGAGGACGAAGGTCTCCCGTCGTCAAGTTGCAACCAGCCCAAACCAACAAAAAGACCGAGAGCAGATGGCCTTGCATTTCGACTATAGCGGGGTCCGGGGTGTCCCCGGGCGGGTGGGAGCGCGAGGGTAGGGGAGCCCCCCTCCCCTCGCATTCGGCCAGCCGATTAACATAGTCTAAACCAATAAACCCAACAGACCGAATCGAGGACCCAAAACATGAACAACAAAACCCCCAATGTCACAAAAAAAACCCAAACTCTCCCAAACCCTCCCCCCCACCACATCCTACCAGGAATCCTACTATGCTTAGCCCTAGCCATCCCAGCCAACCTCCTAGGCCAAACATTCCCAATAATAGGAGCCCCGGTCATCGCAATAATCATCGGCATCCTAATCTCCCTCATCTTCCCCAAACTAACAACCTCCCAATACAACAATACCTCCATAGACCCCGGCATAAAATACACATCAAAAAAACTCCTCCAATACTCCATTATCCTCCTAGGCTTCCAACTCAATCTCTACAACCTGCTAAGAGTCGGAGGCCAAGCTCTACTCCTCATACTATTTGCCATGGCAATAGCCTTCATCACTGCCTTTGTCGTAAGCAAAGCCCTCAAACTCCCGGGAGTCGCCGCCACCCTAATAGGCGTAGGCACGGCCATATGCGGCGGTTCTGCCATTGCTGCTGCAGCTCCGGCAATCAGAGCCAAAGACGAATACGTAAGCCAAGCCATTTCCACCATATTTTTATTTAACATCATCGGCGTACTCATCTTCCCCGCGATTGGCATGATATCGGGAATGGACCACCATAATTTTGGAACCTGGGCAGGCGTAGCCATCAACGATACATCCTCGGTCGTTGCGGCAGGCACCGCCTGGAGCATCGCATGGGGAGCGGACGAAGCCCTTCAAATCGCTACCATCACAAAACTCACCAGGACACTGATGATTATCCCGGTTACTTTTGCATTGGCGGTTTATACCTCCCGCAAGCAGGGCCACGACAATGGAGATTTTAGTTTAGTCAAATCCTTTCCCTGGTTCGTACTCTTTTTTGCGGCAGCAGCTATGATTAATACATTTGCGGGAATCCCCGCTTCGTGGTCTGCAGGGCTGACGGATGTAGGCAGGTTTGTCATTATAATGGCTATGGCCGCCATTGGATTGGGTACGAATCTAAAAAAGCTATTTTCCTATGGCTTTAAGCCCATTTTACTGGGAGCTTCGTGCTGGATTTTACTGGCGGGGGCGTCATTTCTGGTTATCATGGGATAAAATCTAATCAATATAAAACGATCCCAACAAAGCTGAAATATACGACTTTCTGCTTTGCGGGGATCGTTTTGTAGTGAAATAAATTTGTGGAGGATTTAATAAAGAGGTCTGAAATTTATATCTATCAGATGCTTATCGGGCGTTAGAATCCCCAATAGTCACCGTAATAGTCGCAGGTTGGTTACCGTTACGATATATACTTAAAACAACGACTTCGCCTATCTCGGTTTGAGAAAGGGCATTGGCCAAATCTTCCGCTGTTTCAATAGGATTTTGATTAAACTCTACAATCAAATCTCCTTCTGTAAGTCCGGCTTCTTCCGCAGGGCTGTAAGCTTCTACAGAGCGGACCATTACTCCGACAGAGGGCAAGGCAAACATTTGTCTTGTACGTTCATCTATGTGATGGAATCTGATTCCCAGATAAGGTCTTGGGGTCGTGCCTTCTTCTAAAAGCTGATTTAAAATAATCAAGGCCTCGTTAGATGGCAGTGCATAACCCATTCCTTCTATGTGGAAAGCGATTGCTTTAGCTGTGTTTATACCGATAACCTCACCGTGGATATTGGCAAGGGCGCCGCCGCTGTTGCCGGGGTTGATGGCGGCATCTGTCTGCAGTACAGTCAGGGTACGGCGATCGACGGTAATTTCCCGATTAATGGCACTGATTATGCCCCGGGTAGCAGTCTGGCCTTCACCCATGGGGTTGCCGATGGCCACCACTTCATCTCCCACACGCATTTGACTGGAGTCGCCAAAGACCGCTATATGATAGTCCTTGCCTTCCAAAGCGGAACGGGGGACAGAAAGTACCGCCAAATCCGCATGCCAGTCGCCGCCGATAAAGGTGGCTTCGATCTCGTACTCGTCATCCAAAGACACGGTAATGCGGGCGGCACGATCGACTACATGGTTGTTGGTAGCTATATATACAAAATTGTCATCTTTTGAAAAAAGGATGCCGGATCCGGATCCGGGATTATATATACGTTGTTGAAAACGATTGGTGGAGGGTACTTCTAAGTTGATGCTGACTACGGACCCCGAGATGGTTTGCACCACATTGGTTATATTGCTGACCTGTATTTCCAAAGGAATGGTTTCTGTGGGTTGGTCCGCAAAGGTGAAGGCGATAGGCTCTTCTGCTGCTTGAGGGTGATACTCAGGTGCCGGCGCCGCAGAGGCCGTGTACAGGCGACCGATAGCAAAGCCTACGCTTAGTCCTACGCCTAGGCTTCCTCCTCCTAAAATAGCTATAATGGAAAGTATTGCAATTGCACGTTTAAAGGTGATCATAATAATGGGCTCCCTTCTTTCATTTTCTTATGAGTCCATTGTAATTGACGTAATTGAACAAATTATGTCTAATGTGTAAACAATTCAGAAATTTTATTGTTTGCCGAAAATATATCGAAATGGATTGATTGAGCATACGCTAACATTATCTCGCCATTAATTTGGCGATGGTTTTTTTGATGGCATCATAGCCCTCTTGTGGGTCATTTATATCCATCACCGATTGTTCTAGTGGACATACGCCGGTACCGTCTCTGCTGCTTATTTTTTCTACTAATGTGCCATAGCTAAAAGGGATATTTTGTTTTTTCAAATATTCCTGTCCGGATATACTCATGAGCTGGCCGTAAACATACTGTACGCCGCCCAATACTAAAAGCATGGCGGCGGCTTTGCCTATGACTTTATCTGCAACTGCTGCTCCTTTTAGCGTGTCGGGTTCATTTTCTAAAAACTGCAAAATAGGTTTGACGCCAATACCGCTGGCTTCGCCTGTGATGACTCCGTCACGGATAAGGATACAGGTGGCCTGCCCGGTTTTGATACGTTCTTGCGCTGTGGTTAGTCCTGCCGGTATGTGCATGATGCTTTTATCTCCTTCACTGCGTTAGTCTTTGTATGATAGTATGAATCACATGAGTTGTAAAGCTTCACCGGAAATGGTTATAATGATACTTAAAAGAGATAGGAGAATACAACAATGAAAAACGACTGCCTATTTTGCGCGATAATGGACGGGGAATTGCCCTCCTATAAGCTGTATGAAGACGAATATTTCTATGTCATGCTGGACCGCTTCCCAAAATGCCTTGGCCATGCCCTTATTTTACCTAAACGGCATGTTGCCCACATCTTTGATTTGTCGGAAGAAGAAAGCCGCGGGCTGTTTCCTCTGACCCAAAAAATTGCTGAGGCTATGAAAGAGCAGCTGGATTTTTCCGGCCTTAATCTCCTGCAAAATAACGGGGCGGCGGCAGGCCAGGAAGTTAATCATTTTCATCTGCATCTGATCCCGCGATACGACGGGGATGCCATGGCCATACAGTATAAGCGCCAAGATCCCCCTGCTTCGGAATTTGAGGCGATAACAGAACAATTGAAAAAGGCAATCAGTTAGCCATGTCCCTCACTTTTGTTTTAGGCCTGTCCGGTTCCGGCAAAACTACCCATTGTTTGGATGAGATCACCAAGCATTTGAGTCAGCCGGATCCACCGGCCTTATTTTACATAGTACCGGAGCAGTTTTCCCTGCAAGCGGAGCGGCTGCTGGTTTCCCGGTCTCCGGCCAAAGCGGTTATGCGGGCTCAGGCCCTGAGCTTTGGACGGCTCGCTTATTATGTCTTTTCCCGTACCGGCGGCGCTCCGGTGAAGCAGCTAAACGAGACGGGTAAACATATGCTGCTGCGCAAAATTCTTAGAGAATGTGATTTGCCCTTTTACGCCCGGGCAATACAACAACCGGGCTTTATCGAAAATCTGTCCCAAACGATTACGGAATTTTCCCAATACAATCTTACACCGCAGGATTTGGAACTTCGGGCCAAGCGCCTGGAGGAGCCGGACCTGTCCGCCAAACTCACGGATCTTTCGGTCATCTTTAGCCGCTATCGCGAACATATTACGGGACGTTTTTTGGTTACCGGCGAAACCCTGGATTTATTGGCCGACGCGTTAATCGATTCCGACTATTTGAAGGACGGTCTGTTTTGGATAGACGGCTTTAAGGACTTTACCCCTCAGGAATTGCGGGTTTTGGACCGTATTATTGCCACAGCCCGAAATACTACCATAACCCTCACTACAGACACCGCCCCGTGGCCGGACTCTGCTTTGCGCCCGTCGGATTTTTTTTATGCCACTAAACGTACATATTTAATACTAAAAGAGCGCGCCCAAAACCTGGCTGTTTCCGTTAATCCTCCCATCCTGCTTACCCATCATCGTCATACAAATCCCGAGCTACAGCGGCTGGTTGCGTGCTTTTCGCAGCCTTTAAAATCAGGAGGCTATGCCTTAAAAGCCGCGGAACCTAGTGAAACGGAACAGGCCCAACCGCCTATTACGGTATTTGCCATGCAGGATAAGGCCGCGGAAATTACTCAGGTGGCGGAATGGATCAAGCACCATGTGATTGAAAAAAAGCGGTGGCGCTTTAGAGATATTGCTGTTTTATGCGGTGACCTATCCGGCTACGAAAAACTGGCCCGTAATATTTTTGAACCTTACGGGATTCCCCTATTTATAGACAGTAAAATGGGGATACTGTCTCATCCTTTAACGGAGCTGATACGCGCGGCGGTAGAAGTGGCTGTTTGGGATTGGCAGTACGAAGGTGTGTTTCGTCTGCTTAAAACGGGCTTTACGCCTTTGTCCACAGGAGAAATTGATAAGCTGGAAAATTATGTTTTGGCCCGGGGCATCAAAAGCTGGCGCTGGAATGTGCAGTGGCAGGATCCGGATATGGAAGACATTCGTTTACGTGTACTTGAAATGCTTTCGCCATTCGACCACAGCGGCGAAACCACGGTGGCCGAATTTTCGAAACGCATATATTCCTGGCTGTACGCTTTGGATGTTCCCGGTACCTTGTCTCGACTGCTGGCGGAAAGCGTGGAGGTAAGTGATCAGGAGCAGGCCCGCTGGCACAGACAGATATGGCCCCGTATCGGAGAAATTTTCGATAAGCTGGTCGAAATTTTAGGGGATGACCGGGTCACCATACGGGCTTTTGGAGAAATTTTGGATACGGGTTTTAAATCCGCGGATCTGGGCCTGATCCCCCCTTCCTTGGATCAGATAGTGATCGGGGATATCACCCGTTCCCGCTATCCGGAGATAAAGGCCTTATGGGTATTGGGTGCCAATGACGGTCAATTGCCGCCTCCCATCGGGGGAGCCAGCCTGATTACGGAAGATGAGCGAGGGACCCTACGCAGTACCGGCATGGAGCTGGCCCCGGATCTGCCTCGTCAGATGAGCGACAGTCTGCTGGCGCTGTACGGGGCTTTGTGTCAGCCCCGGGAGGCTTTGATCCTGTCCTACAGCCGGGTTGGATCCGACGGAAAGCCTTTGCGTCCTTCTCTTATTTTGGCCCGGCTCAAAAAGATTTTTCCCGAGTTGATGGAACAAAATCCCGGTACTCTCCACGATACATTTCAGCCGGAAGCACCCGAAGAGATCCGTCCCCTTTCAGCGGAATCCACAGAAATATTATACGGCGAGTCATTTCATACCGCCGCTTCCCGCCTGGAAGCCTATGTCCAATGCCCTTTCTCCTTTTTTTTGAATTATCATCTGAAGGCCAGAGAGCGGGCCATTTATCAGGTGCGGGCCATGGATTTGGGTATTCTTTATCATGACGTATTGGCCAAAGCCACGGGAGAATTAACTCAAAATAATGGGTGGCATAACGTGGATTATAATGATTTAGAAAAAATCGTCCATACCTACGCGGAAGCCGCCATCCAAGGGGAGTCGGATCATGTTTTGCGCAGCAGCGCCCGTAATATGTATATTTTGCAGCGGGTGAAGGGGATATGTACCATATCGTTATGGGCTTTGTGCGAGCAGTATCGGAGGGGAGGGTTTCATACTGCCAAAATAGAGGGGGATACGGGGAGTATTGTGCTTCCGTTAAATGCGGGGCAGGAGATGATTGTTACAGGCCGTATGGACCGCGTGGATGTTTTTGAAAACGATCGTGGTCAATATCTTAAAATTATAGATTATAAGTCCGGCGGGATGCGTTTTTCTGTGGATGAAGTTCGAAGCGGGACCCAACTGCAGTTGTTGTTGTATATGAATGCACTCCTTGCGGCAAACCCGCATAAGCAGATTAATACACATCCCGGGGGAGTATTTTATTTTAATATAGATGATCCGATTTTAGCCGTGGATGAAAAGCCGAGCTCGGAAGCTTTGGAAGCTATGTTGTTTAAGCAGTTTCGGATGTCCGGGTTGGTGTTGGCCGATGAAGCCAATATTGCCGGACTGGATAGGGGACTGTTAGATCGTGGTGGGGAATCTTCGGTGATTCCTGTTTCCGTAAAGAAAGACGGTAGTTTTGGGAAAAATTCATCCGTAGTGGATGAGGAAGGATTTGCCAAGTTGTGCCTGGATGTGGAGGAAAGGGTAAAAGGGATCGGTCGGGAGATGGCTTGTGGGATTATTGCTCCGGATCCTTATCGGACAGGAAATGTATCGGCTTGTAAGTATTGCCGGTATGGAGGTATTTGTGGTTTTAATCGGCCGGTTTAAGGGTTTGCGGTGTTCATGGAAGTATGTTTGTGATATAGTGAATTAATTTGTTACAGAGGGCGTTTATGGGATTGTATGAACGGTCCCGTAAAATTTTGAAAAGGATAATTGCTTATGAGACTAAAATTAATTTGCTGCGATGTTTTTGCGCGATTGGCCTATTTGACGGCGGCCGGATCCCCTCATGTGATGGATTTGGAGCTCTTACCTATGCTGGCTCATAATGAGCCGGACAAACTGCGCCGGGATTTGCAGACGGCTATAGACAATACGGATAAGGATGCCGGGTACGATAAGATTATTTTGGCTTATGGACTATGCGGCAATGCGGTGGTGGGCTTAAAAAGCCATATTCCACTGATAATACCTCGTATGCATGATTGCTGTGCGATGTTTTTAGGATCGCGCAAAAAATTTATGCAGCTATTTGGCCATAGATTAAGTACCCGCTGGCGATCTTGCGGGTATATGGAGCGATGTCCCGGAGATATGTACGATGATTATAAATTTCATCCTGATTTTTTAAAAATGGTAGAAGAGTACGGAGAAGATAATGCGGAATATATATGGGAGACGATGAATCCTCCGATAGAATCCGATGAGACGGTGTATATTGAGTTGGAAGGCTTCGAATATGGAGATACATATGGGAGATATAAAGAAGAAATGGCCCGGGAAGACTGCCGGGTAGAGTTGGCAGTGGGAGACCCGAGCTGGTTTAATAGGCTGGTCAACGGGCCATGGGATAAGGAAGATTTTTTGGAGCTACTGCCGGGACATATGATCGAATCCATATATGATATGGAAGAAATTTTTAGAGAAAAAAAGATATAGCGATTTCGCATTGATTAAATAAGATTTTACTGCAGATGGGGGATATCATTCATGAAACAATTATTGACCGTTGCCTTAACATTAGTCTTGACCATAGGGCTCATCACGCCTGTACAAGCTTCCGTAAATACCTCGCCACGGAATGAATCTCAGATGGCCGGTTATGTATTGACAGACGCGATGGGGCTTGTCCTCACTCAATACATAGGGACGCATATTACTGTGGATCACTTGATGATAGCTGCTTTAAGCGGTATGTTTGATGTGCCGGACCGGCGTCATTTAAATATGAACGAAGCAGATATTGATGCCTTTATCCATTTCGGATTTGACCGGTTAAATGGATCCGACCGTATATTGGCAGATGTAATAGACCTTATTATAGACCGGTACAGATGGGAATATCTCACCGCCTCCTTGCTGCTGGACGCCGCTTTGCACGGCATATCTGAGATATTGGATGAATATAGTTATTATTTGAGTGAGGCGGAGTTTGACCGTTTGATGGATGCTATGTACGGCAGACTGACCGGGATAGGCGTCACCTTAACCATCGAAGATGATGGCAGAGTCCGGATATCCCATGTACTTCCCGATTCTCCCGCTCAGGATGCGGAGATTTTTCCTGGAGATATCTTAATTTCGGTTGAAGGGGCCTCTGTCACCGGCATGTCTATAGAAACGATTATTTCTTTAATCACCGGTTCGGAGACCGGATGGGTTCGTGTTGGCGTGGAGCGGAGCGGCCGTCCGCATACTTTTAATATCCAAAAAGCAGAAATCCACATACCCACGGTCATTGTCGACAGACTGGAGAGTATCCCCGAAGCCAGCGGCTTGGGTGGCCTTAGTGGATTTCGATATATGCATATCAACAGCATAGGTATTAACACCGGAGATGATGTGCGGCTGGCCTTAGCCCAGATGCGCAGAGAAGGAGTTAGAGGCCTGGTATTGGATTTGCGTTATAATGCGGGCGGCAGTTTGGAAGTGACAATAGATATTGCTAACCAACTGGTACCTCAAGGAGCCGTTTTGCAGAGAGTTAACCCGGACGGCAGCAGGCGCCTGTATTCCTCTACCTTGGTACAAGCGCCCTTTGAACGTATCGTCGTTATTGTTAATCGGTATACTGCCTCGGGGGCAGAGGTTATTGCTTCCGCTTTGCAAGATGCCGGTGCGGCAGTTTTAGTAGGAGAAACTACTTTTGGCAAAGGCTCGGTTCAAAGTGTGTTTGGATTAGAAAATAACGGGGTTATGGTGCTGACAACGGCAGAGTATTTTCGTCGCAGTGGCGGGATAATTAACGGAATAGGGGTAGTGCCTTGTGTTGTGATAAATCCTGAGTCGGTTGTTTACGGGGGACATGATGTAACCCTGCGCCGAGGGCTGGAAATATTGATCAGTGGGCAGTGATGATTTTATAAGCTGCCCGCCGCATAATTGCCGGGATCGTCCGCAAAAGTTATGGTGTAGCGTTCCGTTGTAAAACGAATAATCAATAAATTGGGATCATCGGGTCCGCTCCAATGTACACCCTCTTGAAAAAACGGGAGCCAATTTTCTTTTCTGGTTTCTGGGTCGGTTAATGCCTCGGCTGTACCCACAAGATTTATTGTGTATGCGCCGGAGTTGATACATACACAGGCTTTGTTGTTTTTACTGATTCGTTTAGCATACGGTCTGTCAACAGCCGTATTAAATGTCAACCAATTTATGCCGTCGGCTTTGTTAATACAAAATGTGGTAGCGGAGGGATAGCCGTTCTCATCAATAAGGGACAGTGCGGCGTAGCCCTCCATGCCGCCTAATTTGTATTCGGACATTGAGTTAATAAGTTCACTTGCTCTTTTAACAGTTACTTGACTCATTTTTCAACAACCTTTCTGGTTTTTATTCGCATACACGTGATATCGCATCATTATTTCACTATTTCCTGAATGGGGAACAACAAATCAAGTTGTGTGTCTTCCATTTTTGCGCCGTTTTGCATGAGGTTGAAATAATTTAATACTTCCTCAAAATGCGGCATTCCTTCGGCTTGTTCGTATCTGTCGCTTGCATTCACCCATTCTTCAAGGAGATTCCAGTACCCAAAATCCCAATCCGGCAATACATGGGCAGCAAACATCCCTCCACCGAAGGTCTTTTTTATCAGTGGCGCTTTCACTTCCATATCATCGGGAATGGATACCCATGCTTCATATTCTTTTGGTGGCATTTCACTGGAAAAAGCAAAACCCATTGCCCTGGCATCGGGCTTGATTTTTAGCAGGTTTGTTTCCTGTACAAATTGCTCTATTTTACTGGTAGCTTCCGGGCCAACACCCCACTCAAATTCCCCCGTAACGTATGCGGCGGCAACGGTCATTGGGGGTACATAAATAATCCGCACGTCGCTGTTCTTTAATTTGCTGAGACTTTCATTTGCCATGTTTAAATCACTCATAGATTTTTCCTCCTGCTGAGATGCACCGGCAGGCAGTTCGCTTTGCGAATGGCCAGCCATAGTGTTTTTTGGGAAGGAGATGCTATCCACAATGGCAAATACAGAATTATCGCCTAAATAATCCAGCTGTAGGCGCATATTTGCCTTTTCATGGAGCTCGTGAACAAGACGGCTAAGTATTGATTTTACAGTGGATAGCGCGGTAAGCTGCTCGTCCAATTCGTTTATATTGCGCTCGAATATTTCAATCACGCTGATGGCATCACTGTTACAGAAAATCTCGCGTATCTGTTTTACAGGCACACGAAGCTTGCGTAAGATAATGATTTGGCGAAGCCGGCGTATGGCATGTTGGTCATATACTCTATAGGCATAGCCTTCCATGCGTCCGCTGTCAATTAAACCTATTTGCTCGTAATAACGGAGCATACGGCTGGATATGCCAAGGTTTTTTGACACGGTACCGACGGTTTGCATTTGGCTCATGGTGTTGCACCTCCCTTAATAGTGAATTCACTATACGACAGCGTAAAGTACGACACGGTGTTCGTGTCAAGAGGAAGTTGAGATTATTTTGATTATGCGTCTAAATCAGCTTTTCATATAGCTTAAACCAATCCAAACCGTAGCATCTTAGGCCGATATCAACGGTATCAATATAAGTATATCCGCATTTTTCGTAAGCTTTTATTGCAGGTTCATTTTTGTCGTAAACATCCAAACGGATTGATTTTACTTTGTTGGCCTTTGCGAAGTTTTCAGCGAAGCATAATAATTTTGTGCCGATCCCGCGTCGTAAGTAATCGGGATGGACAACAAATCGGTGGATGGCCAGCATGTCCTTGCCGTATGCTTCAATCATCCAATTTCCATGTACGGGATCTACTTCGGGTTCGTGATTTAAAACGATGGAACCTACGATCTCATCATTATGCTTTGCGACGTACAAGGTGTGATCGTTAATGTCATTTTCTGCATGTTCTCTGGTTGGATACACGCCTTTTTTCCATCCGGGATAATTAATGTGGCTTGCCAAATAATCATTTAAGTCGTTATAGAGATCTTCAATTTCGTATATATCATCATGTGTTGCCATAACAATTTCGATATTCATTGGTAGCCCTCCAGTGGGTTTATATCATGCGGCCTATAAAAATAGCCAGGATACTATAATGTTTTAATCAAAGTATTCTGGCATTTTGTTTTTGTAATCAATAATTCAAATAATAGACGACTTCACCGTACAGCACTCTTCCATCAGGGACAAATCCAAGGCTTTCATACAGGTCTTTCGCCACTGTATTTTCCGGCTCGAAACTTATATATACCTTCGTATGCTCTTTATCCTGCTGTAAAACGGATAATACACATTGCATAGCTGCTCTTCCAAACCCCTTTTTTTGATGCGCTTTATCAATCAGAAGGCGATAAATCCAATACTCATTATCTTTATAATCCATGCAGTACATCACAAATCCAACGAGGGTATCCTCATCGTAAATTGCCAAAGGAATACACTCGGGCTGTGCCTTTGCTTGAGCCAGCGAATACTGAGTGCTTGCTACAAACTCCTTTTGCTCGTCAAAAACACTAAGCTTAAGAATATCGTTAAAATTATTACGGTCGATTTCTTTTAAGCGTACCATTTATATACACATCCTTCCTGATTCCACTTAATATCATTAGATGCCCATAGCATTACGATGCCACAATAATCGCCAAAAAGAACAATCCAACAACCCAAAGGACCTTTTGCCAAAGCCCATACTTTTGCAACTTTATAAAAGAAACCATCAGCAGCCCGGTTAAAAACAAAATAACCGCAACAATCCAAATAGGAAGGCCATGAAACGCTACCGCCCAAATGGCTATTGCAACCAACAACATGGCACCGGGGACAGGAAGCCCAATAAAATAGGCTTTTGATTCCGTCACATTAAAGTAGCCCAAGCGCCACAAACCACACATACAGTAAAACGCTAAAGCCAAAAACAGTATGAGATAATTTCCTACAAAAACATGGACCATCCCAATGGGAATAATACAGCAGATAAAGAAATCCACCAACGAATCTATACATTGGCCAAACTGAGTCTGCTGTTTTAACTTATCGGCAAAGAAGCCGTCCATCAAGTCCATGAGACCGGAAAGAAACAAGCAAATAAGTGTACCCTGCATATTACCCTGAGCTAAGAAATAACATGCGGCTACGCCAAAAATCAAACCTATGGTTGTAATGATATTTGGTACATTAATATATTGCAGCACCGGAAAATACTTTTTCATTATAAAATCTCTCCTATGCTTTCGCCCACGCATATTTTTGTTTCGTACCCTGCAGATGTTTGTTCTAGCAGCGTGCGGTTGGGAATAAAGGCGCCTTTTTTGAAAAATACCAGCACTAAAGATCCCCCCGGTAAAAAATAACTGGCTTGCTGCCCGCGATGTACCGGCAGCAACCCTTCTATTGGATTATCTGTCTGATTAGTTGTTGAACCGGTTTCGCTTGCCTGATCAAAAGAGTGGACAATACTGCCCACAAATGTGGCTCCTACCTCTACGATGGCAACATCGCCAAAATGTTGAGAAGAGAACATAATGAGTCCGCGCTTGTTCCGGCAGTATAACCGTGCAATACGATTAACCGCCAAAGGGCTTACAGAAAATAAATCCCCATCCAAAAACTTTGATCCGGTTACTGTGCCGTCATCAAAAAAATGCATACGATGATAATTGGCGGGTGCCAGGCGGATCCGCAGCATTATCCCGTCTCGGTAGGCTTCAGCTAATGATTCATCCCCAAATAATTCGGCCAAAGAGAAAAGGGAATTTTTTGCTGCAATCATTTCTTCCGGAAGGATGTTGGTGTAAATCGAAGCAAACCCTTCGCAGGGGGATCCCAACTGACCGGGTTTATCCGGAAAGGATATGCCTGTTTTTTCTCGGGAAAAAAAGTCCGCAAAGTTTTTGTAAGGACCCTGACAGCGTGTCATATCCACTTGATTTTGCTTAATAAATTTCGGTATGCTTTTGGCGGAAAAACCGGTACGGCAGTATATGCCGTACAAACGGCTTAATACTTTTCGGCTAAATAAGTAAGGTAAGGTGGCACCGCCTATTGGGTTTTCGTAAATCAAACGCAGCCATTTTTCCGCACAAATCAATTCCCGTTCATGTTGGCCGTTATTGTAAATCCATACTTCATGCTTCATTATTTAACTCCCATTTAGGGCATTTATAATAATCAATCTGGCTCTGATTTTCGGGATATCTGCCACAGTAAAAATAGCTAAAAAATAAAGAGTCATAACCCAAACACCGTCCGTTTTCGGCTAAAAGCGGGCAGTTAAGCTGTACACAGCAAGACGCCTTACAGATATCACAGTTATCTGCCGCCCCTTGCCAGCTATCTTTAACACGTACAAAACGCAGGTCTGTATGTAGTTTTGGCGGGTCGGTTATTTTAGAAGGATACATGGCGCGATATTTTGGTTCGGAAAGGGAACGCCACAGGACTTTATAAAAATGGGCCCACAAGCTCAAAATACGCAAATCACGCAAAGAGGCCCGGGGAGCAAAAGCCCATTTATACAAAGGGGCTAATATGAACATTGAAAGCCCTCCGGTTATAAAAAACAGGAGAAACAACAGATATAGATACAGTCGGACAATAACATGTTTAAAGGTATTCATGGATACCCCTTTCATCGTATATGAATTTTATATTTTTAAGCGTTTGCGCAGGGCTTCCTGTAAGACCTGAGAGACATTGATGTGTGATTGCTCGGCTCTGGCGTTAAGCCATGCAGGAAGGGATACATTTCTGCGGACTGCTTTGTTTTCGTGTTCGGATCGATATTTTTTGGTGTCTACGTCAATTAAAGCCATAAAGGCACCGTCTTGGAGAATAATTTCAGCAGGATGAGTTGCCCGGGGAGGCTTTGTTTTTTCATCTTCAAGGGTGCATAGGCGGACGCAGAGGGCATTTTTGATTGTCTTTAAGGCATCTTCTAGTGTTTTGCCAAACGTCACGCATCCGGGCATATCTGGGATGTCGGCTGTATAGCCGCCTTTCGGGTTTGGCTTAAATATTGCCGGGTATACGTAATACACAATGGATTCTCCTTTCCAGGTTAAAATCATTTCGTTATAATAAAAAACACTATACACAAAATTGTGTATAGTGTCAATCTGCTTGGGAAGTGTAACGCGCATCAAAAACTACAGTTTAGCGGGAGCAGCTGTTTTTGCCAAGCGGGAAAATACTCTTTTAATCGACCTTAGGGGCCGCGTAATCGTCCAGGAAGTGGAAGATAAAAGGCCGTTGACTTCATTGTTTAACGCTTCTTTTTCAAGAGCCAGTGTAGATATTTGCAAATTTAAAGAGTGTATTTCCTGGCGGTGTGATTCTAAGATTTCTTCTGGAGTGGGAACAGTATCGTTTTCTGTAGGCCAAACCGGCGGTGTAGATTGTCGATTTCGCACGCTTAACAAGTAAGCTAACCGCACTTCCGAATGGGGAATGGATGTATAAAAATCGAGATCTATGTCCATTTGTGCAAGATGATAGGATAGATTTTTCTTGTATATTTCGATTTCAGATGGGTTGGATAGGCGCCATCTTAAATAGTCCGGGTCATTTAAATATTCCAGCGGCACAAAATAACCGAAAGTAAGGAAGCTGATATAATCATCATCAGGCTGCACACTGTCTTCCGTTTTCCATGTTTGTGAAGTGCCCAATAAAAATGGGCTGTTTGGAGACTTGATTATGTGGGCTGATCGGCCCCATAACATTGTGTTGAAAGCCGTTTTTCCTCCTGTAACAGCAATGTGGCGGCATTGTAAAATAAATGTTTCTGTATCCGGGGATGTGTCAATGGTTCCCGGCCAAAAGGCGGGATTAATCACGTACCAATCGCCTGGATGGGATCTGATCAGGCTTTTGTATGTTTCGATATGGCTGTTGAGATCAAATAAAAATTCATTTTGACCATAAAAATTTCCAAAGGCATATATGTAAGGAAGGTCTATTTGCAGGGCAATGCCCCATTCGTAGACAGGTTCTTGATGATACATTTCAAGCATATGTAGATGACTATCTGAAAGGAACAGTGCCAAAATTTCTTTTGATGATAGAATGTAACTTGCGAATGATGTGTCTATTTCTTTTGTAAACGATTTATACCGATCAGTTGCTTCATTGGCTGCACCTTGGGTACCTTTACGGTCAAGATATGCGAGGGCAGTTTTGTATACAGGGTTTCTTATAGGGGCAATATCAAAGTGAATAATGGGTATCTCATTTGTTTTTGCCACTTTCTGAAGACTTGGATACGGCATAAAAACATGAAATCCTTCGATAATTTCTCCGGATGAGGTTATGTCGGCGATGGTTTCTTCCAGCCAATTGGCTAAAGGGTCATAACAGTTTGTTAGTATGTGGGTCCATGCTTTTGTCCAGGAGCCGCCGCATTCTTCTATTAGGGTATCGTCTATGTGGGAAGGGATTTCATAAAAATGTACAGAGGATAAATCCGAAGGATTGGCGGTTTTAAACAGCCAAGGCGTTAGCTCGGACAGACTTTCTTCTTTCTGACGTAACCAATCAAAATATCTTTGTGAAGCAATGACAACGCCACTACTTTTTTTAGCTTGATATACGGCGTTTTCAAACAGCCACTGATGTGAGTTGCTACCTCTGCCCCATGTGGGGTGTGCGCAAAATTCATAAAGGAAGTAAATAAACATTTTTGCCTCCGTTTGCGTTACGATAAATCCTTTCAGATGCCTTGGTGGTGAAACTATACTATATGGGGTGTTGAATTACAATACCGGGTTTTCATCATCTGAAGTTAATCTTCCTTCAAGACTTTTTCATATTCAAACCGATACTGATAATATCCCATTTTTTGATGCAGCTTTTGAGAAGAGACGTTTTCGCAGCCCGTTCCTGATCTAATCACCTTTGCCCCATGGCTTTTTGCCCATTTCTCGGCGTAGTCCATGAGATATGCGGCTATACCGGTGCCTCGGTATGCTTCTTCCACATAGATGTTCTGTACATCTGCCCAAATAAAATCCGGGTCATCCCCGTGAAAAGGAACCCATAAATAGCCGGCGATTTCCGCCGACTCCGTTTTTTGGCCCGATTCTGTTTTTTTGTCTGGTTCCGTTTTTATGATATCGGCGATGGTCCGCGGATCCTTTATCGATTCGGATAGTGCGGATAAAAATCCCTTCTGTTGCCCCTCATTTGAAAACCAATTTGCGCGATATTCTTCATATGGGATTTTTCTTGCCCATGGGCAATCGCAGACGTAATTGATTTGGCAATGTCTTTCGAGAATATACGATTTGTCTCTTTCCAAGTCGATTTTGACATGCTGTAAGGTGTTGTTTGTCATCATTGTTCACTCCACTTAATTGATCATGGGAGTATTGTATCATAAAAAGATTTGGGGAAATCAATTAAAATCAGTCTCCGTAATTTTTTGCGAGATGCTGTTGACAAATGTCAAGGAATGAAATAATATATGAGCAATTGTTCATATGAAATTAGAATTGAAAAATGATATTGGAGGTGGATTATGGGAAAAAATCAACTGACCTGTGATTGCGTTGTAATACATGAAGAAGTAGTGAATCGTGTCCGCACTTCCATGCCCGAGGGCAAAAATTTTTATGATATTGCAAATCTCTATAAAATGTTTGCCGATAATACCCGGCTTAAAATTTTATGGGCGCTTTCCTGTGAAGATATGTGCGTTTGTGATTTAGCTGCCTTATTGGACATGACTCAATCGGCAATCTCCCATCAACTTAAATCCCTGCGGCTGGCGAATCTTGTAAAATACGAAAAGCAAGGGAAGATTGTTTACTACTCTCTGGTGGATTGTCATGCAAGAGATATTTTTAAAATGGGTTTTGAGCATATTTTGGAATGATAAGAGGATGACCATGACTAAAGAATTTATATTGCAGGGTTTAAATTGCGCAAATTGCGCTGCTAAAATCGAAACCGATATTAATAAGATGGACGGTGTATTGTCTTCTTCCATCAATTTTGCTACATCTAAGCTTATACTGAATATTACCGACGGATATTTGAGAGACATTCAAAAAGATGTGGAACGCATAGTACATACCCATGAGTCCGATGTTCTGGTAATCGAAAGGGCAAACCCGGCAAATAACGGAGATGAGAAAGCTGAGCATGAAAAAGCTGAGATGCGGTCAAAAATTATCTGGTTACTTTCAGGTGCGGCCGCATTTACTGTAGGCATTGGGTTTGAATGGCCTGTTTACATAAACGGAAATATCGCTTTTGCGCTATGGACGCTCAGCTACCTTTTGCTTGGGACAAAAGTTGTAATCAAGGCTGTTAAGAATATAGCAAAAGGGCAAATCTTTGACGAAAACTTCCTTATGGCGATAGCCACTATCGGAGCCTTTGCTATAGGCGAGTATGCAGGGGCGGCGGCGGTTATGCTGTTCTATCAAACAGGTGAGTTTTTACAGGGGTTGGCGGTGCGGAAATCGAAGAAAAACATTGCCGAACTGATGAACATCAGACCCGATTACGCAAATCTACTCACAGACGAAGCGGGCCTTCTAAACATTTTGCCTATGCCTGATCAGTCTGACTACGGGGCTTGGCAAACCCAAAAAATATCCCCTGAAAGTGTGAATATTGGCGATATCATTATTGTTAAGCCCGGCGAAAAAATACCACTAGACGGTATTGTGATCCAGGGCGAAGCAATGATAGATACTTCCGCTTTAACGGGAGAGTCCCGGCCGCGAAAGGCCACCGCATCGGATACGGTTTTATCCGGCTGTATCAATCAAAATGGTGTACTTGCTATTCAAGTCACCCAGACTTTTGGAGAATCCACCGCGTCAAAAATAATTGATCTGGTTGAAAATGCAGCGGGTAAAAAAGCAAAAGTGGAAACATTTATCACGAAGTTTGCTAAATGCTATACCCCTGTTGTCGTTGGGCTGGCAGTTTTGGTTGCGACTGTTCCGCCGTTATTTTTTGGCGGGGAGTGGCATGACTGGATATATCGCAGTTTGGTACTGCTTATTATCTCCTGCCCTTGTGCGTTGGTGCTGTCTGTGCCTTTGGGGTTTTTTGGAGGGATTGGAGCATCGTCTAAAAAAGGGATATTGGTCAAGGGCGGTAATTACATAGAAGCTTTGGCGAATCTGGATATCGTTGTTTTTGATAAAACCGGGACTTTAACAAAAGGTGCGTTTAAAGTGACGTCGATACACCCATCCGCGCATGTTACTGAAAGTGAATTGTTAGCATATGCGGCGCAGGCGGAGGTGTTTTCAAGCCATCCTATTGCCTTGTCTATCCTAAATGAATATGGTAAACCGATTGATAAAAAAGGTTTAAGCCGGTACGAGGAAATACCCGGCCATGGTGTGCGTGTACAGGCAAATGGAAAAATGATTTTAGCCGGAAATAAAGAATTGATGATCACTCACAATATTGTTTTTACCGATAATAAAGATTTTGGCACAAAAGTTTATGTGGCGGCAGATGATATGTTTGCGGGCTGTATCGTTATTTCGGATGAGATAAAAAATGATAGTCGTGAGGCTATTGCAAGACTTAAATCCCTGGGGGTTAGGCAAACGGTCATGCTGACCGGGGATACTCAAAAAGTGGCCCAAGCAGTAGCAGGCGAAGTGGGTATTGACGAAGTATACGCCGGTTTACTGCCCCAGCATAAAGTGGAAAAGGTCGAATGGCTTGTTACCCAAAAGCACGCCCGAAAAACCCTTGCATTTGTTGGTGATGGTATCAATGATGCACCGGTATTGGCAATGGCTGATGTGGGTATCGCCATGGGCGGTCTTGGCTCTGACGCGGCAATAGAAGCCGCCGATGTGGTGTTGATGACCGATGAGCCTATGAAATTGGTTGAAGCGGTGACGACGGCCCGATTTACCAAGCGCATCGTTTGGCAAAATATTATTTTTTCTCTTGGTGTGCAGGTATTGTTTCTTTTTTTAGGCACAATGGGGGTGGCATCTATATGGGAAGCTATTTTTGCGGATGTTGGGGTGGCGCTTATTGCGGTGTTGAATACGTTGCGGGTGTTAAGGGTGCCGTGAGGCGGCGGCGTACTCCGTTTTATCGTAACACTATCACCAAAAAAGGCCCGCCGTGCTTTTCGCACTTGGCGGGCCTTTAAAATGATTCTTACTTAAACGCTTCTTTAAAATACTGGCCAACATACCCGGCCAATATTTCGCCGACTGTTTCGTCGTTCTCCGACATTTCGGAAATCAACTCGAGTACTTTTGCCCTATCCGCACCGGAAACTTTGGAAGGCCTGAGATCCTCATACATTTTATTGTACATATCCAAAAGCTTCTGATTTGTTGTTTCTCGTGAACTTACGATAATCCCGATGGCGTCTGCTTTGGATTGAGAACCGTAGTCGGCCGCATTCATGGAAGGTTCGTGAGTCTTAATTGCACTAACCTGTGTGATAGCCTCGTAAATATATTTATTATCGGCATGAATTTTTTCCATCTGGCTTAAAATATAGCCAATCGTCAACTCAGGGGTCTTGGTCTCGCTAACTGTCGGTGTTTTTGGTAAAGTCGGTGTTTCCGGTAAATGATTGTCGATTCTATTACCGTCGTTATCATATATATGCATTGTGTTATCCTCCTCAAGTATCTGAGCAGGGCTGACAAGCAGGCAGATTTCTGTTTCATTGTCGTCCGACCACCGCGCCCTGCCTGATTTCACTAAGCCTTTGGCGCGCCTTTTATATGTCGGCGCATAATTTTCTCCAAATAAATCTACCACTTTAATGTTTTTTGTGATGGGTGTCTCCCCCTTTACAGCGAAATGATCGCTATATGATAGATTGTTTCAATGGTTACGCCTGCGTTTTTTTGTGATGGGTGTCTTCCCCCAGCGCAAATGGATTATATCATGCCATTTGTTTCCTTTCAAGCGCCGCAAATCCGTTATTCCATATTTTTTGTGCTTCCACCAGGAAAATGGGCATTACCGAAAGCCCTAACACAGTGCCCCACTGTTCCATAGACAGAGGCACCACTCTAAAGACCGCAGAGAGAGCCGGGATAGAAGCGACCCCTGCCTGTAGCAAAATTCCGGCAAACAGAGCCCCTACCAAATAACGGTTGCCAAAGGGATTGATGGACAGCAGCGACTTTTGGGTGCGCATATTAAACGCATGAAACAACTGGGCAATGCTTAATGTCATAAAGCACATGGTACGTCCTATGATGTAACCGCCGGGGGCGTCAAAGAAGACTACACCGATGGCATAGGCCAATAAGGCCAGCATGCCTATCATCAGGCCCTCGAAGGCGATACGTATCCACATGCCGTCCGAAAAAATGGATTTGCGGCTGTCGTAAGGTTGCCTTAACATCACATCCTTATCGGTGGGATCTAAACCCAAGGCAATGGCCGGTAAAGAGTCGGTTACCAGATTGACCCACAACAGATGTATAGCCAAAAGAGGCGTATGCCAGCCCATGAATATAGCTGTAAAAATAGTGAAGATCTCCCCAATATTGCTGGATAGCAGAAAATGTACCGCTTTGCGGATATTGCTGTAAATGCCGCGCCCTTCCCTGACCGCCTCTACAATGGTGGCAAAATTGTCGTCGGTAAGGATCATATCTGCCGCGCCTTTGGCTACATCGGTGCCGCTTTGGCCCATGGCACAGCCGATATCCGCGGCTTTAAGGGCCGGTGCATCATTGACCCCATCCCCTGTCATTGCCACCACCTCTCCGCTTTTTTGCAGGGCCCGGACAATGCGTACCTTATGATCCGGGGATACTCTGGCAAACACGCTGTAGCGGTGGATATTATCGGCTAAAGCCTCTTGAGGTATTTCGGAAAGCTGCTTTCCGGTAATGGCTGCGGCTCCTTCTTGTAAAATGCCTATTTGGCGGGCTATGGCCTTGGCAGTGAGCACATGGTCACCGGTGATCATGACGGGTCGGATTCCTGCTTTTTTGCATGTGGCTACCGCCGCCGTTACTTCGGGCCTTGGGGGATCGATCATACCGATGAGGCCCACTAATACCAGATGCTTTTCTAAATCGTCTAATTGGGTTGGCCTTTCCGATAGGCTGCGGTAGGCGACGGCTAAAACACGGAGCGCTTTTTGGGCCATGGCTGCATTTTGGATTGAAAAGGCCCGTTTGATTTCTTGGGTGATGGGTTTTACAATGCCGTTTTCTTCGTAGAAGCCGCAGCGGTCGATGAGCATATCCACCGCACCTTTGGTGATGATTGTAAATGGCCTGACAGCATCGGTTAAGCTGCCGTCCACGGCCACGCTCATACGCTTGCGGTCGGAATCAAAAGGCAGTTGTCCCACACGGGGATAGCTGCGCCGCAATGTTTCCAAAAGGGGGCCGATCATTTCCGCGCCTTGAACTAATGCGATTTCCGTAGGATCTCCTATGGGAGCTGAAGACTCGTTGCCTGTGGTGGCATTGCTGCATAGTGCGGCTAAAGTCAGGATTTTTTTCCGATAAGGGTGACCGCTGGTTAATGGGCCTTCAACATTACAAACTTCCACTACCTTCATTTTATTTTGGGTCAGTGTACCTGTTTTATCGGAGCAGATGACTGTGGCGCTGCCCAAGGTTTCCACAGCGGGAAGTTTTCGGATAATCGCGTTGGATTTAGCCATACGCTGGACTCCAATAGCAAGCATAATGGTGACGATAGCGGGAAGCCCCTCCGGGATAGCC